>Ga0256405_10003218_pt1 | contig 34501 bp, 29 predicted proteins | sample RumenRJG_02DNA_FD_189096 | JGI IMG/M metagenome (GOLD analysis project Ga0256405, IMG submission 189096) | Bovine rumen microbial communities from Lethbridge, Alberta, Canada - RJG_02 | ecosystem: Host-associated > Mammals > Digestive system > Stomach > Rumen | place: Canada: Alberta...
TGCGGCTTCGTGGGTGCTTGTGACAGATTTTACATCAAAAAAGCGGCATAGAAAGAATCTTTCCACGCCGTGCCTGTAAAAAAACAAATAAGAGGATGTGCCTATTTTGACACACCCTCTTTTTTTAGTAGAACATATTATAAATTTTCATTTCTGCCTTGTAATAGCTACGCAGAAACATATAGTTTACAAAGTTGTGAATGTTCAGGGACGATTTGCAGGGCTGCAGAGTAACTTGCGTTTTGGGAGCGTTTGGATTTAACTTATCACAGATAGATGCAATGTGCTCAAACATATTGTACTTATCCAACACAAGGTCTTTGCTTGTTTGAAGAAAGTCTTGCGATTTCTCGAAAATATTGTTTTCAGTCCGAAATCTTCTCTGTCCAGTAGTAAGGTTCTGAACAGTTTTCTATGCAGATGTGATATTTGTATTTCGACAGAATATCCCATTTGTCTTCAAACTCGTTAAAAACCACGTCCGAAAACGTCAATTTGGTTGCCGAAGTGTTCTTTGAGTTTCTTGACGAATTTCAGTCTGTTGATGTGCCCGCGTGAAACAGCCAAGTCGCTGGTTATGACCGAAATCAGTTTTTCTTTCTTTGGAAAAGGACTTTGTTTCAGACTGTCGTAGTCTAATGTGTAGCTTGATATACCTTCGGAGTTTGTATGGTAGCCAACAAACCACGGCAAAACCGGCGGTGCATAGAGCACGCCTTTGTGCTTTGTAGGAAACTGGCTTGTCGAAACCATCGCAAACTGTTTGAGATAACTGTCGGGATAGACGAGCACGGAACTTGGCTCGGTATTCAGAAAGATGATGTTTTCTGGCTACACATTGCATGTCTCGGGCTTTTTCAGTCCTTTGCCGTGAACTACCCAGAAGTCGGGGTCTTCAATGTCTTCACCTATATAGAATTTGTACTTACCGTCGAGCGAGCAACATTCGTGATTCTTGCTCTGACGATGATATATTTTACCCAAATTTGAACGGTATGGTGTCAGTTTAATCTTTAGCATTTTATGGCGATTTTGAAATCTTTTTGTGATTTTTACTGCAAAATTAATAATAATGATGAAAGTTTTACACGATTATCAGTTTTTTATGCAGATGAATGGTGGCGTTTCTAATATTTATACTGAGTTGATATCAAGTTCCCTTTTGATTTACAGTGAATTGTAAGATTGAAAAGCGAAAATGTACATCCTGTTTCGAAGAACCTTGCATATAACAGCAAGTCTATTTGAGGGAACTTAAAAAGACATGCAAGTGGTTACATCACGCATCTAAACAGACAGAATTGTTTTTTACGAGATTGCCGATGTCTAGGGAACATTGTTCTGTAGAACTAAAGTTAGAATGTTAAGTTTGCGTACTTAATTATCGAATGTTTTTGTTTATTTTTGCATCCGAAAGAAAAATAAATATGAATAAGTTTTTATACAAACTCTTGTATTGCATAGCTCGTCTGTTGTCAATGCTGCCGTTTAAGGTTCTTTTTGTATTGTCTGATATAGTATATTTTGTTGCATATTATTGTGTTGGATACCGGCGTGAAGTTGTAAAGACGAATCTGAAAAACTCGTTTCCTGACAAGCATGAAGCCGAACTGAAGGAGATAGAACGAAAGTTCTATCATAATTTGTGCGACTATTTTTTCGAAACGATAAAGCTGATAGATATGAGTCGCGAGAAAATGCTTCGCCATATCGAATACGAAAACGCAGAGAAAATAGGAGATTTACTAAACGAAGGTCGTAACGTTGTACTTTATCTGTCGCATACGTTTAACTGGGAGTGGCTTGTGTCTATGAGGCTCTCGTTTCCGAACGTAAGCGAAAAAGCAGTTTTTGGGCAGATTTATCATCCTTTGGAAAATGAATATTTTGACAAACTATTCCTGCATATCCGAGGCATATTTGGACAAGTGAATATTGCAATGCGAGATACGCTTCGTGTTCTTGTTAATTACAAGAGAGAGAATAGACCTTTCTTGATTGGTTTTATTGCCGATCAGGTACCTGTCTGGCAATCAATAGGAGGTTTTACTGAGTTCTTGCGACAAGATACTGCTGTATTCACCGGTGCAGAAAAGATTGCCCGTAAGTTTGATGCGGTTGTATATTACGGCGATATGATAAAGGTGGGCAGAGGACATTATAAGATGGTGCTTTCGGAAATAACTGACAGTTGCAAGAAGTATGATGAGTTTGATTTGACACGATTGTATTTCAGTAGATTGGAGAAGTCTATAAACGACAGTCCTGCAAGTTGGTTATGGAGCCACAGACGTTGGAAAAGAACTCGCGAGGGATATGCCAAATATGTTGAGCGTGGCAATTTAAAAAAGAATATCGATGAGAAAGGAGTTATAAGATAAAATTCGACTTTGATAAAACAGAATCGCGCTGCTTGATTTTTACAAGTAGCGCGATTCTGTTTTTTTATCTCTCAGCCATATCGTCGTAAAGCGTTTGCAGGATAGCCTTTCCTTTCTTCTCTCGGTCGGCATCTGCTCCGTAAATGCTTTTGTTGGCATTGTTGTCGAAGATGGTGCAGCCGGTGCTGTCTCTGAACACAAAGGCGTTGTTGTACGAACCGAATGCAAAATCGTTGTTGTAACCCTTGCTGAAGATGTTACGGCTGAACGTGAAATCGTCGTGACGGATGTTCATCTGTGCAAGAACTGTTGCGGCGAGGTCGGTCTGCGCCACGATTTTCTCCATGGCCATGTGCTTTTTAACCGCTCCGCCAGTCCAAATCATTGGAATGTGATGGAATTCCGGAACGCCCATGTCCGTGCTGCCCTTGTCGCCCCAATAGCGTATGTTATGGTCGGGAATCAGCACGACGAGCATATTGTCCCACGCCTTTGTCGATTTCAGCCTCTCTATCAGCTTGCCCAGACAATGGTCGGTATAGGCAAACGAGTTGAGCACGTTGTTGTCGAAGGCTTTGAAAGGCACTTCGAAAGGCTCGTGGCTGCTAAGCGTGAGGTAGGTGTAGAGCCAAGGCGATTTCAGTCGGCTAATCTCGTCGAAAGCGCGGTTGCATGTAAACTCGTCTTGGACGCCCCAAGCGTTGCTATGCTGCTCGGATAGACTGAAATTCTTGTCCGATGTTATGTTCTGGTATCCCGTAGAATGAAGATAGCCCTGCATGTTTGTAAAGTTGATGTCTCCGCCGTAGAGGAAGTGTGTAGAGTAACCCTCGGCCTTCAGCGTCTTGGCTATCGACGGCAGATGTCCGCATTTCTCGGGCATCTTCATTATCGATGTTGTAGGCTGAGCCAGATATCCGCTCAGCGTGGCAACGACGCCGCGGTCGGTACGGAAGCTGCTGGCATAGCAGTTGCTGAACCAGATGCCCTCGTCGGCAAGACGGCACAGATTTGGTGCAACGCCCTCGAATCCGCCGAGTTTATCGACCATGTACGAGCCGAATCCCTCCATTATGATAATCAGCACATCTGGTCGGTTTGTTGTCAGAACCGTGTCCTGCTCGGTTGGCAGTTCGGCAAAGAGGCTGTCGAACGTCTGCTTTCTCTCATCTTCGGGCAGAAAATCGAACTGCGATGCAAAATCCTCGTTCTTGCCAAGCGATGCAAGGAAGCTGAATATCGGATTCACGGCCGAATGGTTAAGATATTCGTATTCCGAAAAATAAACGCGCCCAACATTTGATGTCGATTCGCTTATTCCGCCGCGAATTGTTATGAACAACGGAACGATAAGGAGTATGCCAACTGAGAAACAGACGATTTTTTTCCTCGTTGTGCCGATAGGCTTTATCTCTTTTGGCGTAACGAGGCATTGCAAACGCCAGAACGCCCAAATCAGGGCGATGGCAACGGCTATGTAGCCAATGATGAATAGCACGGAAACACTTGCCGCCGCATTCTTCGGAGAATCGATGTAGAAGAAAATCGTGGCATCGAGTTTGAAGTTCCAGAAAGGGTAGAGCGCGAGGTCGGCAGCGAATGCCGATGCCATTATTATCGCCGTAAAAATGTAGTACCACTTCAGAATCCTGCGCAGTCTGAGGCTTGTCCAAGCCGAGGCGATGATAACTATCAGCGGAATGACGATGAGATATCCAGCCACCGTGCTGTCGAGTTTCAGACCGTTCAGCATAACTTGCAGATAGTCGCCTGCTGACAGACTGGCATCGTCGGGCTTGTCGATAGCCATAAACAACGGCTTCTCTATGCAGAAGATGCACAGAAGCAGAATGTAGTACTTACACAGATACAGAAATCTCTCTTTCATCGCTCGTTATCCCAGATTTTGCATGTCGTTCAGTTTCTTGTAGTATCCGCCAAGGGCGATGAGGCTCTCGTGCGTGCCGCGCTCAACAATCTTTCCTTCGTGAAGAACGTAAATCTCGTCTGCGTTGCGTATCGTGCTCAGACGGTGGGCGATGGCAATCGTCGTGCGTGTCTTCATCAGGTGCTCGAGTGCATCCTGAACCAGACGCTCGCTCTCGGTGTCGAGGGCCGATGTAGCCTCGTCGAGAATCAGAATCGGCGGATTCTTCAGAATAGCTCTGGCAATGCTTACGCGCTGTCGCTGTCCGCCGCTCAGACGGCATCCGCGATCGCCTACATTGGTGTCGTATCCGTTTTCAGACTCCATTATGAAGTCGTGCGCGTTGGCAATTTTTGCGGCGGCGATAACATCGTCGAGCGTAGCGTTGTCAACTCCGAAGGCAATATTATCGAAGAACGATGCGTTGAACAGAATAGCCTCCTGATTTACGTTTCCTATGAGCGAGCGAAGCGAGTGCAGAGTGGCGTTCTTGATGTTCACGCCGTCAATCAGAATCTCGCCGATGCTTGTGTCGTGATAGCGCGGAATGAGGTCGACGAGCGTAGATTTTCCCGAGCCAGACTGACCGACGAGTGCGATAGTCTGACCTTTCTTTATCGTCAGGTTGATATCTTTCAGAATTGTGCGCTCCGAATTATAGCTGAACGACACATTTTTCAACTCGATTGTCTCCCTCAAATCGGTTAGTTTTATGGCATCATCCTTCTCCCTGATGCTGTTTTCGGCATTCAGAATCTTGTTGATGCGCTCCATCGAAGCAAGACCTTTTGGAATATTGTAACTTGCTTTTGATAAGTCTTTTAACGGGTTGATTATACTATATAGTATAACCATGTAGAATATGAATGTTGGGGCATCTATGCTCGAATGATTCGAGAAAATGAGCGTTCCGCCAAACCACAGAACCAGCACGATGAGGCAAGTGCCCAAAAATTCACTAACAGGATGCGCGCTCGACTGGCGGATAGCCACCAAGTTTGATGCATCGCGGAACTCGTTGCTGCATTGTTCAAAGCGGTTTATCATCTTCTTCTCGGCAATGAAAGCCTTTATTATTCGCAGTCCGCCGAGCGTTTCTTCCATCTGCGTCATCGTCTCGCTCCACTTGTTTTGTGCGGTAAGCGACTGCTGCTTCAGTTTCTTGCCAATTGCGCCCATCATCCAGCCCATAAGCGGCAGAACGGTTATGGTAAAAAGCGTGAGTTGCCAACTGATGAATACAAGAGTAGTAAAATATATGATGATGAGAATAGGGTTTTTAATCAGCATCTCGATAGAACTTGTTATCGAAGTTTCAATCTCCGTAACATCGCCGCTCATTCGGGCAATGATGTCGCCCTTTTTCTCTTCAGAGAAGAATGCCAGCGGCAGATTCACTACCTTTTTGTACACCTTTACGCGGATATCTCTTACAACGCCCGTGCGCAGCGGAATCATTATTGCTGCCGAACCGAAGTATGCACTCGTCTTCAGCAATGTTGTGAAGGCAAGGAACAGACCGAGAAACAGAAGCGTGAGCGACGAACCGTAGGTGTTGATGAGCGTGCTTGTATAGTAGTAGAAGTTATTTATGCACAAATCCTTTATGCTGTGGTCGCTGTCCCATTCCATAAACTGATACGATGTGTTGTCGATGTTGAACAGCATGTTCAGCATTGGTATCAGCGATGCAAATGAGAATATATTCAGCACGGCTGAAAGAAGGTTGAATACCACCGCCCAAGCAAGATATTTCTTGTAAGGCGCAAGATACTCCTTCATTATGTTGAAAAACTCTTTCACAATGTTATTTTGATTTAGTAAATAATGTTGACTTCTGCTATCAGATGCGGCGCGTTATTTTCGTCCGAAGTCCGCCGGAATCTCGCCCCACTTTTCGGTTTCCCACTTAATTATTGGCGTGGTGTACTGATTGTTTTTGAGCCAAGTTTCCGCCCTATGGATTAGGTCGAACAACTCTTCAGTCTTCGGGTTGAGTTCGAGTTTCGTCTTGCATTTCTTCTGCGCCACCCAACTCATGGCATTCCGGCTGTCGCTGTAGATTGAAAGGTTTGTGATGCCTTTCTGCTTAAGCAGCGCAAGACCGTGAACGATGGCAAGAAACTCGCCTATGTTGTTTGTGCCGAAAACCGGACCGTAGTGGAAAATCTGTGCACCAGTCTTCAGGTCTACGCCACGATATTCCATCGCTCCGGGATTTCCGCTGCAAGCGGCATCTACGGCAATGGCGTTCGATGTAACCTCGAGAGGCAGCGGCAGAACCGTATCGCTGCGATATGTCGGAACGTCGGAAAGTACCGCTTTCTTTGGTGCGGCTTTCGTAGCCTTGCTTCCAACATAGTCGTAGGGCGACGAGTAGAAAGCCTCTTCGGCTTCCTGCTTAGTGCCGAAAGACTTGTAAAGGGCTTTGTCAAAGCCCTTTACTTGTTTTTCGCAATCTTTCCAGTTTGTATAAATTCCGGGTTCGACTCCGTGCCAAACCACATAAAACTTTTCTTTAGCCATTACATTCTTTCAGGAACTTCGATGCCAAGAAGGCTCATTCCAAGTCTGATAATCTTGCTTACCTCGGCAGAGAGAGCAAGACGGAAAATCTTCTTCTTCTCGTCCTCTTCGCGAAGAATGCTATAGTCGTGATAGAACTGGTTGTACTCCTTAACCAAGTCGTAGCAGTAGTTTGCTATGCAGCTTGGGTTGTAGTCTGAGCCAGCCTGCTTAACAGTTGCGGCAAAGTCTGAGATATTCTGGATAAGGTTCATTTCCTTCTCGTTAATCTCAACCGACTTGTCGAGATGCTCCGGAATGTTCAGGCCCTCGGCTGCTGCCTTGCGCAATACGCTGCGGATACGGGCGTAGGTGTACTGAATAAACGGACCTGTGTTTCCGTTAAAGTCGATACTCTCGGCTGGGTTGAACAGCATGTTCTTGCGTGCATCAACCTTCAGGATGAAGTATTTGAGTGCGCCCAAGCCTACTACGCGTGCAATCTCGTTAGCCTCCTCAGGAGTGATGTCCTGAATCTTGTTTATCTTGTCTTCTGATGTCTCCTTGGCGTTGCGAATCATCTCTGAAATCAGGTCGTCGGCATCGACAACCGTTCCTTCGCGGCTCTTCATCTTGCCGTTTGGAAGTTCAACCATTCCGTAAGAGAAGTGAACGAGGTCTTTTCCCCACTCAAATCCCAGTTTGTCGAGAAGGATTGAAAGAACCTGGAAGTGATAGTTCTGCTCGTTTCCAACAACGTAAATCATCTTGTTGATAGGGAAGTCCTGAAAACGCAGTTTTGCAGTACCGATATCCTGAGTCATGTACACAGATGTGCCGTCTGAACGCAGAAGAAGTTTCTCATCGAGACCTTCTTTTGTAAGGTCGGCCCATACAGAGTTGTCGTCGCGGCGATAGAAGAATCCTTTCTCCAGTCCTTCCATAACCTTGTCCTTACCCTCAAGATATGTATTTGATTCGTAGTAAATCTTGTCGAACGAAACGCCAAGAGCCTTGTAAGTCTCGTCGAATCCGGCATAAACCCAGTTGTTCATCTTCTCCCACAGGGCGCGAACCTCAGGGTCGTTGTTCTCCCACTTGACAAGCATGTCGTGAGCCTCCTTGATTAGCGGAGCTTCCTGCTCAGCCTTAGCCTTAGCCTCTTCCTCGTTCATGCCCTCGGCAACGAACTTAGCCTGCAATTCCTTACATTCTTCCTTGTAATGCTTGTCGAATGCAACGTAGTAGTCGCCAATAAGATGGTCGCCCTTCTTGCCCGATGATTCAGGAGTCTCGCCGTTGCCGTATTTAAGCCATGCAAGCATGCTCTTGCAGATGTGTATGCCTCGGTCGTTAACGATGTTGGTCTTTACAACCTTGTTGCCGTTAGCCTCCATAATCTGTGCTATTGCCCAACCCAGCAGGTTGTTGCGCACATGACCGAGGTGAAGAGGCTTGTTTGTATTTGGTGATGAGTATTCAATCATCACCAGCGGACTCTGTTCTGTTACCGGAACAAATCCGTATTTTGGGTTCTGATGAATTTCGTCGAGGAGTTCAATCCAAGACTCTGAAGAGATGACGATGTTGAGGAAGCCCTTAACCACGTTGAACGATGCCACGAGGCTTGAGTTCTGCTTTAGGTATTCGCCAATCTCCTGTGCTGTGTCCTCTGGTTTCTTCTTGCTCATTTTCAAGAATGGGAACACAACAAGGGTCAGATGCCCTTCAAACTCTTTCTTTGTCTTTGAAATCTGCACCATGCTGGCAGGAACTTCCTGTCCGTAGAGTGCCTTAACGCCATCGATAACCGACTGGCTCAATATGTCTTCAATCTTCATTTATTTTGGAGTGTTTTTGTCTTTTAAGGTGCAAACTTACATAAAATATTTTGAATAACTGAATAAATTAGTAATTTTGCACCCAATTAGGAAAAATATACTATATGGATTTTAATAAAGCTCCAGTATCGAAGAACCTGATAATCATCAATGTGCTTATCTGGCTTGCATTCGAGGTGATGCACAGAATGGGGATGAGTTTTGATAGCATGTTTGCGTTGCACATGTTTGCTGCGAGCGACTTTCGTTGGTATCAACTTATCACTTATCAGTTTATGCACGGAAGTTTTATGCATGTATTTTTTAACATGCTCGCCGTGTTCTGGTTCGGTCCGGTAATGGAACGTACTTGGGGAGCGCGTAAGTTTCTTTTCTTCTATGTTTTTTGTGGAATAGGTGCCGCCCTAACTCAAGAACTTGTTCAGTATATTTATTATTTCCAGATTGAACATCTTGACAGATACAATGCCGTTATGATAGATAACGTGGCTATTCCTGTAAATTCTTATCTTAATTTCATGCAGACTGTTGGTGCATCTGGCTGTGTGTTCGGAATCCTGCTTGCCTTCGGAATGTTCTATCCAAACGAGCAGATGTTTGTTTTTCCAATTCCGTTCCCTTTGAAGGCAAAATGGATGGTTGCCGGATATGCCGCCTTCGAACTCGTAACAGGAATGAAGGCTGCGGTAGGTGACAATGTAGCCCATTTTGCGCACCTTGGCGGAATGTTGTTCGGCTTGCTGATAATACTCTACTGGAAAAAGTACGGCGATTACCGTCTGCCATTAGGACTCGAACCGCTGATAAACGAAAATTGCCCAAAAGAACGCAATATCTTCAACAAAATTAAAAATCTTTTCGCCGGAAGGGAAAAGAGAGACTTCAAAGTTCACAAGAACGAATCTTTCTCAGAAAAGAAAACCGAGCAGCGTCAGCAGCCACGTCCAAAGCGCGACCCTGAGATTGATGCAATTCTGAAAAAAGTGCGTGAGTCGGGCTACGATTCGCTCACCACCGAGGAAAAAAGAAAACTGTTTAATGGATATTAAATGAATTTCGGGATAAAACGATTACTTGTTAAATGTCTGTTCACGGCCAACACCGGCATAGTGTTGCTGTGTATCTTGTCGGCTTATAGCGGACACATCTCACCGGCAGATTTCAAATATGTGTCGTGCGTTCCCATGATGTTTCCTATATTTCTTGTGCTTACGGTTGTTGCAGGCATCGTAACGCTTCTGTTCAAGCCGATGTATGCAACAATGCAACTCTTCTGCTTCGTTGTGTGCTTTCAGCAGATAAAATCTGTTTTGCCGCTCAACTTGTCGAGCGAGCCTACAGCCGAAGAGCGTAAGGATTACATAAAAATTCTGAGTTACAACACCTGCGGCTTTAACGACCCCGAAGGCAACGACAGCACAAATGCCGTGATTGACTATATCGTTGCGAGCGATGCCGACATCGTCTGTCTGCAAGAGTCAAATCTCGAGGACAACAATAAATACGGAAAACTTAAGAAGAAGTTCGAAGTATATCCGTATCAGACCGAGATGCTCGTTGGCGACACAATTCACATAAAAAACGGTCTTGCATGCTTTTCAAGATATCCTATTGTATATATAAATAAGGTGGTATATCCGGCAGAGGGTAACGGAACTCTTGTGTATAAACTTCTTATTGATGGCGATACGGTAGCTATTGTGAACAATCATTTCGAGAGCAACAGGCTAACCCCCGAGGAGAAGACAACGTACAAGAATATCATAAAAGAGCATGATGTGAACACCATGCCGGGCGACTCGAAGATGATTATCGGCAAACTGTCGAATGCCTCGGCACGAAGAGCCGTGCAGGTTGATGCCGTAGCAGAGGTGATAGACACGCTGAGAACAAAATATCCGCTCATCGTGTGCGGCGACTTCAACGACCCACCAATCTCGTACACGCATAATCGTATAAGCGAGAATCTTACAGATTGTCACACGGCTGCCGGAAAAGGCCCCGGAATATCCTACAACCAGCGCGGATTCTTCTTCAGAATAGACAATATAATGATAAACGATAAGTGGGACGTTAAGTACTGCAAGGTGGATAATTCAATCTCCAAATCAGACCATAATCCGATATTTGCGTACTTGCAGAGACGGAAATAGACACTTTTTATCATAAATATTTATAAAAAAGTGCGCGAAGTGCCGCGAAAAAGATAAAAAATAATTATATTTGCGCGCTTATTGGACGTTTTTTGCAATGTTCAACTGCATTTGCGATAGGAAATAATAAAAATAAATTATAATCTAAAAAAATGCAAAACAAAGGATTCGTAAAGATTTTTGCGGTGTTGCTGACACTCATTTGCATCTTTTACCTGTCTTTCTCATTTGTAACTCGCCACTACGAAAGTAAGGCGGCTGCAATGGGCAAGGAAGAAGGCGCGGCTTTCCTTGACTCTGTCATGAAGGAAAAGGTGTATCTGAATATCTATACACTAAAAGAATGTCGCGAGATGGAAATCGGCCTTGGCCTTGACTTGAAGGGCGGTATGAACGTTATCCTTGAGGTTTCTGTGCCAGATGTTGTAAAGACATTGGCTGACCACAAGACTGACAAGGCTTTCAACGATGCTGTTGCCAATGCTGCTGCACAGGCAGAGCAGAGCCAGAAAGATTTCATCACATTATTCGTTTCAGAGTATCACAAATTAGCACCAAACTCTCGTCTTGCTGAGATTTTCGCAACTCAGCAGCTTAAGGGCAAGGTAAGCACATCAAGTTCAGACTCAGAAGTTGAAAGCGTATTGCGCGAGGAGGTTAAGGCGGCTGTAGATAACTCTTACAATGTACTTCGTACTCGTATCGACCGTTTCGGTGTGGCTCAGCCAAACATCCAGACTCTTGAAGGTCAGACTGGCCGAATCATGGTCGAGATGCCGGGTATCAAGGAGCCAGAGCGTGTGCGTAAGTTGTTGCAGGGTTCTGCAAACCTTGAGTTCTGGGAGACTTACGATGCTAACGAGGTATATCCGTTCCTTGTAAGCGCAGACGAGCACGTTCGCGATATTATTGCAGGCACCGACACAACTGCAAAGGCTGCAACAGCCGACACAGCTGCCGTTGCCCAGTCTTCTGCTAAGAGCGTTACAGAGACCCTTAGCGCGTTGACTAACAAGAGCGATGTTGCAAAGAAGAGTTCTGCTATTGTTGACAAGGAGCACCCTCTTTTGTCAAAGCTTAACCCTGCAAACTATGGTTGTGTTGTAGGTTACGCAGTTGCACGCGATACTGCCGATATCAACAAGTACTTGGCTATGGCTAAGAACACTCTTCCTTCAGACCTTTCTTTGAAGTGGGGTGTTAAGGGCGTTACATTCGGCGAGAAGAACAAGACTGAATACTTCGAGTTGTATGCAATCAAGGTTACTCAGCGCGATGGCAGAGCACCACTCGAGGGTGATGTCGTTACAGATGCTAAGGACGAGTTCGACCACACAACTGGTCGCCCATGCGTAAGCATGCAGATGAACTCAGACGGTGCACGTCGCTGGGCTGCCCTTACAAAGGCTAACGTAGGCAGAGCCATCGCTATCGTTCTTGACGGTTTGGTATATAGTGCTCCAAACGTAAACAACGAGATTAACGGCGGTAACTCACAGATTACAGGTAACTTCACTCCAGAAGATACAAAGGACTTGGCTAACGTGTTGAAGTCAGGTAAGATGCCTGCTCCTACACACATCGTGCAGGAAGACATCGTAGGTCCGTCACTTGGTCAGGAGTCAATCAATCAGGGAATCACATCGTTCGTAATTGCGTTCATCATCCTTATGATTTACATGTGCGCAATGTACGGCTTCACTCCAGGTATGGTTGCAAACGGTGCACTTGTGCTCAACTTCTTCTTCACACTCGGTGTATTGACATCATTCCAGGCTGCACTTACAATGAGTGGTATTGCCGGTATGGTTCTTTCGCTTGGTATGGCGGTTGATGCCAACGTACTTATCTACGAGCGTACTAAGGAAGAGATGAAGGCTGGCAAGCATGTTGCCGATGCAATCTCTGCTGGTTACAGCAACGCATTCTCTGCAATCTTCGACTCTAACCTTACATCAATCATCACAGGTGTAATCTTGTTCTACTTCGGAACAGGTCCTATCCGTGGTTTCGCAACTACATTGATTATCGGTATCGTCTGCTCATTCTTTACAGCTGTGTTCTTGACTCGTATGGTATTCGAGCACTTCTTGAAGAAGGAGAAGTGGACTAACCTTACTTTCACAACTGGTTTGTCAAAGAACCTGATGACAAATACACACTTCCATTTCATGGGAGCATACAAGAAGTCGTTCACTGTATTCGGAATTCTTCTTGTTGCTTGTGTAGCATCATTCTTTGTTCGCGGTCTTAGCAAGTCTATCGACTTTACTGGTGGTCGCAACTATGTTGTTCGTTTCGAGAAGCAGGTTGAGCCAGAGACAGTACGCAGCCTTGTAGCAGCAAAGAGCGGTGAGGCTAACGTGTCATGTATCACACTTGGTACAGACCACAAGACAATCCGTATCTCTACAAACTACAAGATTGAGAGTAACTCGACAACTGTCGATTCAGAAATCGAGGCATTGGTATTCGAGGCACTCAAGGGCGGTAACCTTTTGGCAAACGATGTTGACTTGGCAAGATTCATCGACCGCGATAATCAGAAGGGTGGTTCTATCATCAGTTCGCAGAAGGTTGGTCCTTCTATCGCTGAGGATATCACTTTCGGTGCAATCCTTTCTGTAGGCTATGCGTTGTTTGCAATCTTCCTTTACATCTTGCTTCGTTTCCGCAACGTATCATACTCTATTGGTTGTACAATCGCACTTGTTGTTGATACATTGCTTATCATCGGTGCATACTCATTGTGCTGGGGCTGGATGCCTTTCTCTCTCGAGATTGACCAGACATTCATTGGCGCAATCCTTACTGCGATCGGTTACTCAATCAACGATAAGGTGGTTATCTTCGACCGTATCCGCGAGAGTTTCGGCTTGCATCCAAAAGAAGACCGTCAGATTCTGTTTAACAGCGCGTTGAACACAACTCTTGCACGTACTATCAATACATCTGTTTCTACATTGATTGTATTGCTCTGTATCTTCATCCTTGGTGGTGAGAGCATCAGAAGCTTTGCATTCGCAATGATTCTTGGTGTAGTTATCGGTACTTGCTCATCATTGTTCGTCGCTGCTCCTACTGCATACCTCGTAATGGGTAAGCGCATTAAGGAGGCTGATTTGACAGCAGTTGAATAAAAAACACTATAAAGCCTCTTTTGCCCCGAACGGCAGAAGAGGCTTATAAAAGCCCTTGTAGTTCAACGGATAGAATAGAAGTTTCCTAAACTTTAGATAGGGGTTCGATTCCCCTCGGGGGTACAAGCTGAGAAAATAAGTGTAAAATAAAAGAATTTAAGTGAATGATTTTCAGTAAGTTCTAAATTTTACACTTGTTTTTATTTTCATAAAATAGACTATGTGTTGACGTTTTTGGCTACCCTTTGGCTACCCAGAGAGAAAAAGTTTGTATATTTGCAACTATAAAGAAACAAGAGCAAATATAATATGTCTCAACGGAAAGATATTAGGACGGACAACACTTATATTATAAGTAAGGATAGTACCGACAACCCAAAGATTGGTGCTAAGATACTAAGCGATGGTCGGGAGAGTTTGTTTCTCGATTATTATTTGGGGTATCAGAAGGTGTATTCTGAAACATTAGATAAAGAGGTTTCAAAGAAATACAGAAAGAGGGAATTTTTGAAACTCTATATGTGGCAAGCACCAAGGACACCGCTTGAACGTCAGCAGAACAAGGAAACATTGGAACTTGCAAAGAAAATCAGATTTGAAGAAAGCCAAAAACTACTTGAAAATATAGAAGGGTATAGACTGAAATCAAATCATAAGGTTAATTTTCTGGAATTCTTCCAAAACTACATTAGCAATTATACTAAGAAGGACATCAAGGTTATACAGATGGCATACAATAGGTTTGTTGATTTCCTTAACAATACAGAAGAATACCAGATGTATGCAAAAGTGATTAAGCCAGAACACATAACAAAAGATATGGTTGAGGCTTTCACAGAGTATTTACAAACAAGGAGTGTTGGCGAGGGTGCAAGAAGTGTTTATAAACGCTTTAAGAAAGTGGTTAAGTATGCCGTTGAGCACGATGTAATGCAGAAGAACCCTTGTAATGGCATAGTAATTAAGATTGATGAGCAACAACTAAAGAAAGATGTGCTATCGCCAGAGGAAATGCAACGACTTATTTCAACACACTATGCAAACGAGAATCCCAATATTAGGAAAGCGTTTATATTCTGTTTGTATTGTGGACTTAGGTTTTGTGATGTTAAGGACTTGACTTTTGCAAATGTTGATTATTCAAATAAGTTGCTGAAATTTGAACAGAGTAAGACAAAGGGGCATAGTTCAACAAGCGGTGTCGTTATACCTTTAAACGATGGTATCTTAAATTTGATTGGCACACCAGAGACAGACAACAGGGATGAACTTATTTTTAAATTGCCAACTTATGCAAGTTGTTCAAAAGCGTTAATGCATTGGGTTAAGCGTGCAGAGATAGACAAGCATATAACGTGGCATTGTGCCCGACATAGTTTTGCCGTTAATATACTAAACAATGGGGCAAATATAAAGACTGTAGCAAGTCTGTTGGGACATAGCGATTTAAAAAATACAGAGAAATACACAAGAGCAATCGACAAACTGAAAGAAGATGCAATAAACAGTTTGCCTACTCTGGATATTACTAACATTTAAAGTTTATAAGTTATGGATAATGATATTAGAACGAGAATTTGGGAAAGTTGGAGCAAGCAAAAACAAATCAAGGCTCTAACACAGGCAGAGAAAGAAATTTGTAGTCCGCCAGATAACTTTGAAAAGTATGAGTGGAATGTATGTACTCGTTATTTTAAAGATAATGAAATTGCAAGGGTTGCTCTTTTAGAGGGTGGCGATTGTGAAGATATAAAATTGACGGCTTTGGGTAAAACTTTGCTTGCTGGTTTAAAAGAGGATATGCACAAAGAACCTCAACCAGAGCAAGCAGCCCCAGAGCCTCAACAGATGGAATTAAAAGACCTGTTACCAGAGGAACTAAAGTCAAATGAGGCGGTTAGGGTGTTCCAAAAGGCAATTGATGCAAAATTGATAACCTACAGCCCAGAGGGCTTAAAATGGAGCGATACAAAGCAACTATTAGCATACTTTGCCACAAAAGTAAGTGAAAAGTTTAGCCTAACAAGCATACTTGATAGGGATGGTAACAAAACAACATCGTGGAGACCCTTTGAAATCCTGTTTAATAAGCAAGGATTGAAGGGGGCAAAGCAAAATTGGATGAGGCTAAATACTAAATTTGTGCCAACAGGATTTGAAAAAGTGGATTCCCTGTTTTAGAGCCTCAACACACCCAACACACTACACCACACCAGTATGACAACGGTGTGGTTTTTTGTTTCCTTTTCATTGTACTTTTGCCCTTGTGTTTACGAGATGGAAGGCAATCCCATCAGACGGGACATAATGGGTAAAAAAAATGTTATGGATAGCGGTTGCCCTATTCATAGCTGCCCAAATCCTCTAAATAACAAAAAATGGCAGAGGAATTAGAAAAGGTGGCAGACCTTATAACTGCCAACACTATATTTTGCACCAAAGAGGTGCTTACAAGTGATGAAACGGCAAGATATTTGGGTATATCAAAGTCTTATCTGTACAAACTTACAATGAGGCAAGAAATACCACATTACAAGCCTATGGGCAAGATGTGTTATTTCAACCGTAAGGAGATTGAAAGTTGGTTGCAGAGCAACAGATGTGCAACAGCCAATGAGATTGACCAACAGGCACAAGCCTATTGCATGAAGAAAGGGGGTAGGCTATGAATACACCAAACATAAGCTTTTATGCAAAGATGGTGAACACAACCCAGAAGGGCAAGAAAACACCCAAGTACACTATTGTTGCACAAGCTGGATTTTATCCCCCAATGGATGCTTTAAAAGGGAAAGATGGTACAATATCATTTTACCTTATGGCAAGCAAAGACAGCGGCAGCACCAAAGACAATGCACCATCAATGAAGTTACAGGGCAAAAACAGCCTCAACTTTACAGGACTTAAAGAATATTTCCAAGATGGAAAATTGAGTGGCTTTGCCTATGGCAATCCTTCTGACAAGCAGACATACAGCAAGGACAATAAGCCAAACCCTTTCTATGAGTACAGAGAAGATTGTTTCTTGTTCTTGATTGAACAGGATGAAAAAGACCCTACAAACCTAATACCAATATCTATTGAATTGATAGTGTTGGACGGTGCAAGGTATCTTTCAAGTGCATATTGCAAGCAACTTGTTTTGGGTGGCTTTGGTGAGGCTTTGAAGTCTTTGAGAGAACAAGCAGAGAAAGGTATTGCCTTATAATAATATGTAGTTTGTGGGCAAAAATTGGTAACACATTATACATATGTATGATAAGGTGAAGCTGTGGATAGATAGAGCAATAGTTGGGGAGCAATTCCCCACTATTGTAAACTATCTGGACGATGCAAACACTCAAATAAACCATCAGACAGGAGAGGTTAAGACCTTTGGCAGCTTGAAAGGCTTGAAAGTTTCAATCTTTGTCGGTGGCTTGTCTGTTGTGGGTAGTTTGCCCAAATACTTGTATGGGAGCAATGTTTATACTTTGGATAGGCACACAACGGCAAATGCCATAGAAAAGTTGAGCGATGCTTTGCACTTGCAAGCAAGTAGGGCGAGTGTAACAGGATTTGAGTTTGGCACAAACTTTCTTATGCTTCATAAAGTTCCCGATTATCTGAACAAGTTGGGCGATATGCCACGACTTAGTAGGTATCATTTTGAGCCTACTACTCTGTACTATAAGGGTAGTGGAAAGCAGCAACCCAAAGTGTTTGCTTTCTATGACAAGGTTTCAGACGTGAAGGCAAAGGGCTTAAAATGCCCAGAGGACATCAAAGATGCAAATCTTTTGAGATATGAGATGAGGCTAAACGGCAGACTTTCCCAACAGTTGAAAGTGTCAGAAGTTACAGCCTCAACTCTATCAGAAACACCCTTTTACAGAATGGTTGTGAAACGCTATCAAGATAGTTATTTCTCAATTTCAAAAACAGTTCAGATGAAAACAAATTATAAGGACGAGATAAAGACAGTCAATGACGGCTACGATGTGTTTGTTGCACGTTTGATAAACCAGACAGACAAATCACAGATTGGCAACTTTCTTGAAAAACTGAAAGAAGCTAAGGTTTTTGAAGATAGAAAGAACTATACACGTCTTAAAAAGAAAATAGAGAATGTTGCATCAAAAGCAAATGTCACCGTCTCAAATGAACTAATAAAGGAGTTGGACGATGATATTAAAAACTGTAGTGCTTATGTGTGATTGTCTTATAATAAAATGTAGTTTGTTACCAAATTCTGGTAACGTCTTGTGTTCTGAAAAGAACAAATAAAAACAGAGAATATGAATAAGTTAAATAGTATTTCTAAGCGGAAAACAAACAACCCAAATGGCAGACCAAAAGGCACACCCAATAAGATTACACAAGATATGAGGATGTGGCTTTCATCTGTATTGGATAAGAACCGCCACCAGATGGAACGTGATTTGAAATCACTTGAACCCAAAGAACGCTTGTTGATGTTGGAAAAACTGATGCAGTATGTTGTACCAAAGCAACAGGCGGTAAGTGCAGAGATTGATTTTTCAACGCTTACAGATGAGCAGTTGAATGTGATTATTGAGAACTTAACAAAAGGAATAGAAGCCGATGAAAATTAAGTTAGACCGTGAAAAGAAAATTGAGTTGCTGAAATGGTTGAAGCAAGGATATGCAGAAAGTAAAACCATTGAAGCGTGGTGTAGTGATGGTGAAAACACTCTTAGACCGCCATCTGAAATGACAGAGGATGAGATAATAGCAGAGATTGAAAAAATCAGAGCAGCAAGAGACGTTTAGTAAACGTGCCATTAGACATAAATAAGCCCCGATTTGGGGCTTTTATCGTTTCTAAAGTAGTATGTAATAGAACTTAATTAAGTGATGCTTATTTGCTGGTTTGTGTGAGTGAAATGTTAAGTGGAATTATGGTGGAAAACCTATAGTAGTGTTTATTTTGGCTACCCTTTGGCTACCTGTAAAAATTAAATATGCTGATAATCAGTTAAATAATATGCTTTTATAATTCCCCTCGGGGGTACAAAAGTCAGACTGAAAATCGCTCGGTTTTCGGTCTGACTTTTTGTTTTTCAGAGTTGGTGAAATGGTAAAATAGCCGATATTTTAATGTTAAAATCTGTTAAATCGGGGATTTTGTAGACGAAATCGGTAATCTTAAATTTAAACTATGTTGTAAATATAATTCTCTTTTTGGTCTAAATATAATCGAATATTGTATGTTTTACAATAAGAAGTTTGCCGTAGAGGTTGCGCGATTCTTTTTTTTTCTTATTTTTGTGACCCGAAATATGTTTTATTAGGAGAGTAATATTATCATAACAATGAAAAGAGTTTTAATTCTACTATTTTTGGTAGGGGCTGCAATAAATGATATTGTAGCAGGAAATGTGAAGGGAAAGGTAGTAGACAAGGCTAAGCAACCGATAGAGTTCGTAAATCTTAGCGTTTACAAAAAAGGACAGAAGAACCTTATCAAAGGTACTATTTCCGATCTTGAAGGTAATTTTAACATCGACGGATTGGGCGACGGAACATACACCCTTAGTGTTTCGTACATGGGATATGTAAGCGTGAACCGCGATTTTACTCTGTCTGCACAGAACAACCATAGTGTAAACCTTCACAGCATCATTCTGCAAGAAGACAGCAAGACATTGCAAGAGGTAAATGTAGTGGCACAAAAGAGTTCGATGAAACTCGACATCGACAAGAAGGTTTTCAATCTTGACCAGAACCTTGCAGCCGTAGGCGGCTCTGCAAGCGAGGCTTTGGAGACAATCCCGTCGGTCGAGGTGGATTCGGAAGGTAACGTGTCGCTGCGTGGAAGCCAGAGCGTTACAATCTGGATTAACGGCAAGGCACAGGGAATGACCAGCGACAATCGTGGCGACATCCTTCAGCAGATGCCAGCAGAGAGTATCGAGAAGATTGAGGTCATAACAAACCCATCTTCAAAGTATAGTCCTGAAGGAAGTGCCGGAATTATCAACATCATTCTGAAGCGCGATCGCAAAGCCGGATATTACGGCGGTGTAAAGGCAAGTGGTCTGAGTACGGGCGGCGGTCGTCTGGGAGCAAACATCAATTACAGCAGCGGTGTGTTCGATGCTTATGCTAATGTTGGTTACGGACATCGCGTTCACAAGAACGGAACGGTGTCAAACCGTACATATCTTGGTGAAAACGGAAATCAGACAGGCTTCTTGAATTCAGATACGAAGGGAAAGAACATTGGCAACAACGTATTTGTGCGTGCCGGATTCACTTGGCATTTCACAAAGAAAGACGATATCAGTTTGGGTTATATGGGAATGTTCGGTCACGGTCATCGCCGCACCAACATCGACTATATCGGAAGCGAGTACACTCGCGACCGCTTCACTCACAATATAAGCGACATGAACATGAACCACTTCGATTTCGGCTACCGCCACGAGTGGAAGACAAGTCACACGCTCGATTTCAATGTGAGCCGCAGCGGTTTTAACTCAGAGATGGAGACTTCGTACACTCAGAACACGCAGTTCGTTGGCGGCGATAAGGTGAACAGCCTTCAGTCTCAGGATACGAAGATAAATCCTAAGAACTGGGAGATAAAGCTTGACTACGAGCAGCCGATAGGAAGCGCAGGCAAAGTCGAGGCTGGATACAACGGTCGTTTGTCTAAAGAGAACAGTCCTGTGTTTACATACGCAGATTTGGCAAAGACCGACATCATCAAGAGTCTTTACAACCGATTCGTCTACAATCAGGACATACATGCCGTATATGCAAACTTCCAGAGCCGTATAGGCGAGAAGTTCGGCTATCAGCTTGGATTGAGAGGCGAGTATTGGAAGGTCGATGCCGAGAGCCGAGGCTACGAGCAGGAGTTCCAGGATGTTGAGCCGACTAAGTTTAAGAAAGATTACTTTGCGCTGTTCCCAACGGCATTCTTGAGTTATCAGTTGCCGCACAATCAGGAGTTGCAGGTTAACTATACCCGTCGTCTGAGTAGACCTTGGGGCGGACAGATGAACTCGTTCAAGAATATCAGCGACTCAACAAACATCTCGTACGGAAATCCGCAACTTACTCCGGAGTACACAAATTCGTTCGAGTTGAACTACATCAAGAACTGGGAGGCTCACACGCTGTCGTTCTCGGGCTACTATCGTCCTACAACCGACGTTATCCAGAACATCAGCTACGTTCTCGACGGAATCAGATACTCAACAAACGAGAACATCGCCAAGTCGTTGAGCTCGGGAGTTGAAATCATCAGCAAGAACAAACTGTTCAAGATTCTTGACCTTACGACAACGCTGAACCTGTTCTACTATAAACTCGATGGCGGAAACTTCAACTATATCCTCGACAACGGAATGCCTCAGACCTTAACGGTTTTGAGCGATGACAACTTCTCGTGGAACGCTCAGATGATGGCAAGTTTCATGCTTCCTTACAGCATCTCGTTCCAAGCAACAGGCCGATACGATGCCGAGAGAGTAATTACGCAGGGTAAGAGAAAGTCAAGCTACATGCTCGACCTTGGATTGCGCAAGACATTCTTCGACAAGAAATTCACCGTTGCAATCAACGCCCGCGACCTTCTCGACAGCCGAAAGATGCGCAGCATCACAAGCGGAAACGGCTACACTCAGGATTCGGAGAGCTGGCGAGGCGGACGTCGTTTCTCTATTCAGCTTAGCTACAGCTTCGGAAACATGCGTGCAAAGGCAAAGAAAGGCAAGCCACAGCCGGATGGTGCTGAGGGTCAGCCAGATTACAATGGAAACGTTGATGATTAAAATATGAATAAAATGTAAGTAAACATACGGAAAACGGGACGCTTTATAAGAAAAGCGTCCTTTTTTGTTGAATAATGAAAGAATATGCTTTAAAACATTTTGTTAAATGGAAAAACTTTGCGATTTTTGCAAAGTGAATTTTGTTTGTACTAATAATATAGTAAACCAAATATCAAAAATATGGCAGAAAATTTGGAAATTAAGGAGCTTGACAGCGTAGCTGTTCGCTTCTCGGGAGATTCTGGCGACGGAATGCAGTTGGCCGGAAACATCTTCTCTACGGTTTCAGCAACTGTAGGTAACAGTATCAGCACCTTCCCTGACTATCCGGCAGATATCCGCGCCCCGCAAGGTTCGCTTACTGGTGTATCTGGCTTTCAGGTAAACATCGGTGCTGGCAAGGTTTATACTCCCGGCGACTTTTGTGACGTTTTGGTGGCAATGAATGCCGCTGCATTGAAAACTCAGTACAAGTACGCTAAGCCAAATGCTACCATCATTATAGATACTGATTCTTTCCAGGAGAAGGATTTGGAGAAGGCTGCCTTCAAGACTCCTGACTATCTTGGCGAGATGGGCATTGATCCAGACCGCGTAATCGCCTGCAACATCACACAGATGGTGAAGGATTGCTTGGCAGACAGCGGCATGGACAACAAGTCGATGCTGAAGTGCCGTAACATGTTCGCTCTTGGATTGGTTTGCTGGCTGTTCAGCCGCGACCTCGACATTGCCTTCAACTTCCTGAAGGAGAAGTTTGCAAAGAAGCCGGGTGTTGCCGAGGCTAACATCAAGGTTATTCAGGCAGGTTACGATTTCGGACACAATACTCACAGCTCTGCTGCTAACGTATATCGCATCGAGACAAAGGTTAAGGAGCCGGGACGTTACATGGATATCACAGGAAACAAGGCTACAGCATACGGCTTCATTGCCGCTGCCGAGAAGGCAGGCTTGAAGCTTTATCTAGGTTCTTATCCTATCACTCCTGCAACCGATGTTCTTCACGAACTTTCTAAGCACAAGAGCCTTGGTGTAACAACCGTTCAGTGCGAGGATGAGATTGCCGGCTGTGCTTCAGCCGTAGGTGCATCATTCGCAGGTGCTCTTGCCGTAACTTCAACATCAGGTCCCGGTATCTGTTTGAAGTCAGAGGCTATGAACCTTGCAGTAATCATGGAGTTGCCTCTCGTGGTGCTCGATGTTCAGCGTGGTGGTCCTGCAACAGGTCTTCCAACAAAGAGCGAGCAGACCGACTTGCTTCAGTGCTTGTTTGGCCGTAACGGTGAGTCTCCGCTTCCTGTAATTGCAGCAACATCTCCAACCGATTGTTTCGACGCTGCATATAACGCTTGTAAGATTGCGCTCGAGCACATGACTCCTGTCGTTCTTCTTACCGATGCTTACGTTGCAAACGGTTCTGGCGCATTCAAGTTGCCAAACCTTGCTGAGTTCCCTGCAATCAACCCTCCATACGTTCCAGAAGAGTTGAAGGGCACATGGACTCCATACATGCGTGCCGAGAATGGTACTCGCTATTGGGCTGTTCCGGGTCGCGAAGGATTCCAGCACATTCTTGGTGGTTTGGAGAAGGACGACAAGACCGGTGCAATTTCAACAAATCCAGAGAACCACGATTTGATGACTCGCAAGCGTCAGGCTAAGATTAATAACATCGTTGTTCCAGACCTTGAGGTTATCGGCGACAAGGATGCTGAACTGCTTATCGTCGGCTTCGGTGGCACATACGGTCATCTGCGTGCTGCTATGGAAGAGATGAGCGCAAGCGGAAAGAAGGTTGCTATGGCACACTTCAAGTACATCAACCCACTTCCAAAGAATGCTTCAGAGGTTCTGAAGAAGTACAAGAAGGTTGTTGTTGCCGAGCAGAACATGGGTCAGCTTGCTGCATTCCTTCGCATGAAGGTAGATGGATTCGTTCCATATCAGTTCAACCAAGTAAAGGGTCAGCCTTTCGTTGTAAACGAGTTGGTTGAGGCCTTCACTGAAATCTATAACAAATAATTAAGACTTTACGATTATGGCATATACAATTCAGGATTTTAAGAAGGGTCAGCCACGCTGGTGTCCGGGATGCGGCGACCACGCATTTCTTGCATCTCTTCAGAAGGCAATGGCTGAGATTGGTGTAGCACCATACGATACTGCGGTTATCTCGGGTATCGGTTGTTCAAGCCGTCTGCCACACTACATGGCTACTTATGGCATGAATACAATCCACGGTCGTGCTGCTGCCATTGCAACAGGAGCGAAGGTTGCAAACTCAAAGCTTACTGTATGGCAGGTTAGTGGCGATGGCGATGGCTTGGCTATCGGTGGTAACCACTTTATCCACGCAAACCGTCGTAATATCGACCTTAACATGATTCTGTTGAACAACCGAATCTATGGTCTTACAAAAGGTCAGTATTCTCCAACATCTCCACGCGGATTCGTAAGTAAGTCATCACCTTACGGAACTGTTGAGGATCCATTCCGCCCAGCCGAACTCTGCTTTGGTGCACGCGGTCATTTCTTTGCTCGCGCCGTTGCCACAGATGCTGCTGCAACAGTCGACATCTTGAAGGCTGCTTACAACCACAAGGGCGCAGCAGTTTGCGAGATTCTTCAGAACTGCGTTATCTTCAACAACGGAACACACGAGTCTGTTTATGACAAGGCAGGTCGTGCAAAGAATGCTATCTACGTAAAGCATGGCGAACCGCTGATTTTCGGTGAGAATCGCGAGTTCGGTCTTGTTCAGGATGGCTTCGGGTTGAAGGTCGTAAAGATTGGCGAGAACGGCATCACAGAGAAAGATATCCTTGTTCACGATGCTCACTGTGAGGACAATACATTGCAGTTGAAGCTTGCCTTGATGGGCGACAATGACGGCTTCCCTGTTGCTCTCGGTGTTATCCGTGATGTTGACGCACCTACTTACAACGATGCAGTAGAGGCTCAGATTGAGGAGGTTAAGGCAGCTAAGAAGTATCATAACTTTGCAGAACTTCTTGAGACTAACGATATCTGGGAAGTAAAATAATTCCGAATTTGAATTTATGAGATATGGGCTTGGGGTGAAGTGATTTCACCTCAGGCTTTTTGTTTATTAAAGGATGTTAAAAATAAAGTCAAATAAGGCAAGGCGAATTTATTTTTCTTATATTTGCGAAGTTAAAAAAATAAGAAATTTACTATTATGCTAAAATTGAAAGAAAAAACGAGATTTGCCATTGCTGCGCTGACATGGCTTACGGCTGTTCCGGCAATGGCTGATGATGTTCCGGCTTTCCCGGGAGCCGAAGGGCATGCACGCTACACAACAACAGGCGGACGAAGTACGGAATCGTCGGCTGCAAAAATCTATCATGTCACAAATCTTGCTGATAATGCAGGGACAAAGGGCTGCCTCAGATGGGCATTAAACCAGACGGGACCTCGAATCATCGTGTTTGATGTGAGCGGATACATCGATTTGCGTTCAGAACTTCCTATCCCTGCAAATACCACAATCGCCGGTCAGACTGCGCCGGGAGAAGGTATTACGCTGCGATATTACACGGTAAACTTCAACAAAGGCGACAATATTATTGTCCGCTTTATTCGTTTCCGTCGTTCACAGGTAAAGAGTGTCGATGATGGTGCGGACGCAGCATGGGGACGACAGCACAGAAATATCATCCTCGATCATTGCTCGTTCTCTTGGAGCATTGATGAGATTGCCTCTTTTTACGACAACCGCAACTTTACTATGCAGTGGTGTACGCTTGGCGAGGCTCTGGCAAATCCGGGACATTCAAAGGGCGAGCACAGTTACGGTGGAATCTGGGGTGGAAAGGAAGCCTCGTTCCATCACAATTTCCTTCTGCACATGCAGAACAGAGTGCCTCGTTTCAATGGCGCGCGTTACAACTGGACTGATTTCGACAATACAAAGTACGAGAATACTATTCAGGCAGAGCAGGTGGACTTCCGCAACTGCGTGATGTATAACTGGGGTAATGGCAACGGTTGCTACGGAGGTCCCGGCGGCGGATATGTGAACATCGTCAACAACTATTATCAAGCAGGCCCTGCAACATCAAACAAGATGCGTGTGACTCAGATTTCGAAGGCAAGCGCAAGCAATGCAGGCGACAATCCCTTCCCTGATTACACGAGCCGTTATTACATCAGCGGAAATTATGTGACGGCTGCTGGAACAGATGCTGCAAACTACGACTGGAAGTGCGTTGCATACGATAGCGGTATTCCAGAGATAAACGGAGAACGGTATACCGTCGACCCTAATCATTATTACGGCTCGTCGGTTGAGTATGTGAAGAACGGTAGCGGCGTTGATTGTGTTAAAATTAAACTCGACAATCCTCAGCCTTCGGGAGATGTTACAACTCATTCTGCCGTAAATGCTTATGATAAAGTGCTGGCATACAGCGGTGCATCTCTTTTCCGCGATGCCGTAGACGTTCGTTATGCCGAGGAGGCAAGGACTGGAACTACAACTTATACAGGTCCGGTGACAGCCCGTGCCGGAATTGTTGATTACATCAACGACCCAAGTGCGACAGAAGATGTAACGCTTCCAAGTTTCCCTGCTTTGAAATCAGACTCCCGTCCTGCTGGATATGATACAGACGGCGACGGAATTCCTGATGAGTGGGAGGCAGCAAACGGACTGAATCCTAATGATGCGAGCGATGCTCTTACCAAGACTCTTGACAAGGAGAAAGGTTGGTATCTTAATATCGAGGTATACTTGAACAGTATCGTTGAGGATATTGTGCGTGCCGGAAACGATAACGCGATTACTTCGGTAAATGAGTATTATCCTGCATATAACAAGGTTGCCACGTCTGTTGGTGCGAAAGTCCTCAACAACAGTTCTGTCGAAAGCATAGAATATTACACTCTCGATGGCAAGCGCATTTCTTCGCCTTTAAAAGGCATAAGTGTTCGCAAGATTAAATATTCTGATGGAACGGTAGATGTTGATAAGGTAGTGAAGAAATAAAAAACAAGCGTGTCCGATAGTATTGCATAAGCCTGTCGGGCACGTTTTTTATTTTTGCTCTGCGATGCCTCTGACAAACTCAGCCCATCTCTTCTTCCAGTCTTTCATTATCCTTTTCTTTGCCTTTTTAGAAAGCGAACTGTATGTTATGCTGTTCATGCAGAGTTGCTTAACTTCGCTTAGACTGAGATTCCATTCTGCGATTACGGCAAAGAAATCGTCTGTAAGAGCCGTGTGCTCAAAAATTGTAGGGTCGTCGCTGCAAATGGCAGCCGGAAGTCCCGAATGAATGTATTCGATGCTTGGATGCGATTTCATGTCCGAACAATATCCAAGTTTCACGCTACTCAGCGGACAAGTCTCTATGCAGATATCATTTTGTCTGATTTCGTTGTATAAATCTGGAAAAAAATACATGTTGAAGGCATGTCCTATGCGCTTTGCCCCCAATTTTATAGCCCACATAATGTTGTCGTTCTTTGTGTTCTTTGTTTCGCCTGCATGAAGATAGAGTTTCAAATCGGGATGTTCGTGCTCGCATTTTTTCAGAACATCGTAATAATATTCAAAACCATTGTTGCAGTCCTCGTTCGAAACGAGATCGAATCCAGTAACGACGTTGCATTTGCCCATCAGCGTGTCTTTTATGTGCTGCTGAACGTATGCGACATTGTCAATTCGCTTCTGAACCTCTTCGAGCGAGTAGCCTTTGTTGCCAGTGCCAATTATTGAGACATGAAAGTCTGCCTTTTTGCGCACATTGTTGCACGCTTTCATTATCATCTCCGCCATGCTCAGAAAAATGTCGCGGTCCATGGTTGAACCGATTCTTATCTCGGCAAACTGAATATTGTTTTCGACGTAGATGTTGAATGCGTTTTCCATGTACTTTTCGAAGTTCTCCGGCGAGCCGAAAGCCCCGTTGAAAATCCTTCTGAATATTGGCTGAAAATCTTTCCATGGGTTGGGCTGGGAGCCCCCGTTGAAAGTGTATAGTTTCAGACATCTGTCGCGCGTAAGATAATTGCCAGACAAACATGTTCTTGCCGGAAGATATCCTGCCGGAACATCGTAAGGATCGGTCTGATAGAGAGTGTGTCCGATGTTATCCCCCTCAATCTGAATGTATATGTTTGGCTGTGATGCCAAAAAACTGCAATAGTCGTCGAAGGCCAGAAGAGCTGTGCTGTGAACGTGCAGTTCTCCGCCTTTGGGTAGTTGTTTGCAAAATTTGTAAAGTCTTGTATTCCAGATAGTAGAATCGGTAAGGTTTATGGTTTCGAATGGCTTTTTGTACTGCTTGTGGTATTCGCTCACCATTATGCGCATAATACTGTCGGCACGCCGTTCGAGTGTCGAGACCTTGTCGCTTGCCGTCAAATTCTGGCTGATGGCAAACAGCAGGATTAGGATTATGTTTTTAGTCGTATTATGAAATTTAAGCACAAGCAATATTTTTTTGTCAGATGTTTTCTGCATAGAAAAAGTCTACTTCAATGAAAGATTATTCATTTTCCTTGCAAAGTAGACTTTTTTTGAAAATTTCTTTTTCCGAAGCTTCAGGCAAATCTGCGTGTTGCAGAGAATCTTTTGCCCAAACCTACACTAAGTGCACGGCGCATATCATTCCAACTCATCCCTCTCATACGAGTAATTCCGTAAGTGGTAGAAACAACAGGTCTCCTGTCATTTTCAGCCTTTTTCATCTTCGTAGTATTCATAACAATAAATTATTATATAGTGTAAAAAAAGTTCTTTTCTTCTTATATTATCCTCATCCGCAAATATAATGTATAAAAATGAGAAACGCAAACTTTTTTTTAAGTTTTTTTGAGCTAATGAATGTCATATCGCAAAAAACTCGTAAATTTGAACACAAATTCAGAAGAACGAAAATCTTAACGTCAGTTAACTTAATGAAATGCATGGCATTGTGGGCTTTGGCGGCTTCTTTCATGAGCGCGCCGGCCGTAGCACAAGAAAGCAAAATGGTTGAGCAGGATTCTGTCCAAGCCGTTGCTTGCGTGTGGGAAAAAGGAGGCATTGCCTTTACGAGTGTTGAGCCTGTACAGATAAGGAAGAACACACCCCAGTTGTACGAAGTTTCGGCAGAAGACTATATGGTTTCGTTGCAGATGATTGACCGCGACGGGCTTGAGCCCGACCAGATGAAGGAGACGATGCAGATGATTGCCGCAAGCATCGGGATAAAAGATGCGTCGGGTATAGACGAGATTAAGAATCTTCCGGAGATTAAAGGGCATATCGTTGAGGGCGACCTTGGCAATAACGGAGTGTATCTGATTACTCTCGCGCCCGAAAACTCTACCGTGGCGTATCTCATGATAATCGTCTATGTTGAGGGCATGGAAGAGGACATCGACCGCATTATCGACAGCATCAGGAAAGTTGACAAGTAAAAACGTTTTTTGCTGAATATTTTTTTGATTCGAAAATGGAACAGAAATATAGAAGAATAACTGTAAAGATTGGTAGTAATGTTCTGACGCGTAAGGACGGAACACTCGATGTTACGCGCATGTCGGCAATTGTCGACCAAATGGCCGAACTTCGCAAACTCGGAATCGAGATAATCCTTGTGTCGTCGGGAGCTGTGGCTTCAGGCCGAAGCGAGCTGAAGGTGTCGCGAAAGATGGACAGCGTAGACCAACGCCAGCTTTTCTCGGCAGTGGGACAGGCAAAACTCATTCGCCGTTACTACGATTTCTTTAAGGAACACCATATTGCGGTGGGGCAGGTTCTTACAATGAAAGAGAACTTCGGAACCCGCCGCCATTATCTTAACCAGCGCAACTGCATGATGGTGATGCTTGAGAACGGCGTTATTCCAATAGTTAATGAGAACGACACGATATCGCTTACTGAGCTGATGTTTACCGATAACGACGAACTTTCGGGACTCATCGCCACCATGATGGATGCTGACGCTCTTATCATTCTGAGCAATATCGACGGAATCTTTACCGGAAATCCGTCAGATCCTAAGGCAAAAGTCATTCGCGAGGTTAATCCGGGCGAAGACCTTACCCAGTATGTTCAGACCGAGAAGTCGGGCTTCGGCCGCGGCGGAATGATTACGAAGACAACCATCGCCCGAAAGGTGGCAGAGGAAGGTCTCGACGTTTTCATTGCCAACGGAAAGAAAGACAATATCTTGGTCGACCTCATAACACGCACCGAAGAGACAACTTTTACTCATTTCATTCCTAGGAAAGACGAGGTTTCGAGCGTTAAGAAGTGGATTTCGCACTCTGCCGGATTCGCAAAGGGCGAACTTCATCTAAACGAAGAGGCCGTGAAGGCGATAAAGGGCAGAAAGGCTGCAAGTATACTGCCTGTTGGCGTTGTAAAGATTGAAGGCGATTTCGAGAAAGACGATATCGTCAAGGTCGTGAACCATTCGGGCAAGGCAATAGGCGTAGGAAAAGTATCGTGCTCTGCCGACGAAGCCAGAGATGTTATCGGAAAGCACGACCAGAAACCTCTTGTTCATTACGATTATCTGTATTTAGACTAAACTTTGATTATGGCATTAAGCAAACTTTTTGAATCAGTTCGCGAGGCAAGCACCTCGTTGTCCGAATTGGACGACAAGCGCATTAACGAGATACTTTTAGCGGTGGCTGACGAAGCCGTTGCCCAGACTCCAGCCATTCTTGAGGCTAACGCAAAGGATTTGGCACGAATGGATCCTGCCAACCCTATGTACGACAGACTAAAACTGACAAAGGAACGTATCGATGGCATTGCTTCGGATACGCGCCATGTGGCTCAGTTGCCGTCGCCTCTTGGCAGAGTGCTGAAGCATAGTGTGTTGCCAAACGGTCTCGACATCACTCGCGTGAGCGTGCCTTTCGGCGTTATCGGAATTGTTTACGAGGCCCGTCCTAATGTCACATTCGATGTTTTTTCTCTCTGCCTGAAGAGCGGAAACGCCTGCATCTTGAAGGGCGGAAAGGATGCCGATGACAGTAATCGCGCCATAATGAACGTAATTCATACTGTGCTGAAGCGTTTTGGCGTGAGCGAGATGGTTGCCCAACTTCTTCCTGCAACTCACGAGGCAACAGCCGAGTTGCTCGAGGCTGTAGATTATGTCGATTTGATTATTCCTCGCGGAAGTTCAAGACTGATACAGTTTGTACGCGATACGGCAAAAGTTCCGGTTATCGAGACTGGTGCAGGCATCTGTCATGCTTACTTCGATGAGTTTGGCGACTTGGAGAAAGGCAAGGCTATAATCAACAATGCAAAGACCCGAAGAGTAAGCGTCTGCAACGCACTTGACTGCACGCTTGTTCACGAAAGCCGATTGGCTGACATTGCCGAATTGTGTGCTCCGCTTGCCAAGGAAAATGTCATCATCTATGCCGATGAGGTTTCTTATGCTGCGCTCAGCGGCTCTTATCCAGCCGAACTTCTTCAGCATGCTACAGCCGACAGTTTCGGAACAGAGTTTCAGGACTACAAAATGGCTCTGAAAGTTGTTGCTACGTTTGACGAGGCTTTGGCTTACATCCGCAAGAACAGTTCTCGCCACAGCGAGTGCATCATAACCGAAAATTCAGTCCGCGCCGACAAATTCAGTCGCGTGGTCGATGCCGCATGTGTCTATACCAACGCTCCTACATCGTTTACCGACGGAGCGCAGTTCGGACTTGGCGCAGAAATCGGTATCAGCACTCAGAAAATGCACGCACGAGGTCCTATGGCTCTTGAGGAGATATGCACCTACAAGTGGATAATAAAGGGCAACGGACAGGTAAGACCAAAGTGATGCCATGAAGAGAATCAGTCTGTGTCTTTGCCTGCTGATGATGATTGTTGCCTGCGATGATGAAAACGACGGCGGCAGATATCCTGATGTGCTTACGAGTTTTGCCGATGTGATTACCGACAAAAGCGGAACAATCGAGAAGATGAACGATGGCGACGGCATTAGTTATTCGGTAAGTAACGCATCGGGCGGATATAAGAAGGACACGCTCTATCGTGTCGTGGCTCAGTACAGACTTGTCGACGAATCGAGCATCTATCTGTACAACACAACAAAGACGATTTCGCCCGTTCCTGTTCCGTCGAACCACATAAAAGGCGGATTCAAGACCGATTCGGTTAGGATGCAGGGCATCTGGCTTTCGGCAGGATATATTAACATCGTCCTTCAGATTGAAGGGGCAGGCGAGGCTCACTCGTTTCACTTCGGACAAGATTCAATTTCTGTTTCCGGCGAACATCGGCTTGTGTCTCTTAGGCTCTATCACAACCGTGGCGAAGATGCCGAATATTACACTCACAGGGCATATCTTTCCGTTCCGCTTAAGCAGTATCAACTTGCTGACGGCGACACAATTAGTATGGGAGTGAACCTCTACGGCGAGGGAATGAAATACTATAAATTTGCTTATAATCAATAAAGAATAACAACTATGCGCTATTTTCAAAATGTAGAAGATTTGGGCGATTTGAAGCTTGCGCTTCAAGAAGCCGCAGAGATAAAGAAAGACCGTTTCAAGTATCAGGAACTTGGCAAGAACAAGACTGCCATGCTCATCTTTTTCAACAATAGCCTTCGTACCCGTCTGAGCACGCAGAAGGCAGCCATGAATCTTGGTATGAACGTAATCGTGCTCGATGTTAATCAGGGCGCATGGAAACTCGAGACTGAGCGTGGTGTTGTGATGAACGGCGATAAGAGCGAGCATCTTCTCGAAGCCATCCCGGTGATGGCTTGCTATTGCGATATCATCGGAGTTCGTTCGTTCGCTACTTTCGAGAGTCGCAAGGACGATTACGAGGAGAAGATTCTGAACCAGTTCATTAAATATAGTGGCAAACCTGTTTTCTTCATGGAGAGTGCAACTGTTCATCCGTTGCAGAGTTTTGCCGATTTGATTACAATCGAGGAGTACAAGAAAACTGCCCGTCCAAAGGTTGTAATGACATGGGCTCCTCATCCAAAGGCATTGCCTCAGGCTGTTCCAAACTCGTTCGCACAGTGGATGAACGCTGCCGATGTCGATTTCGTCGTAACTCATCCGAAGGGATACGAACTCGATCCTAAGTTTGTTGGCAATGCCCGTGTGGAGTACGACCAGATGAAGGCTCTCGAAGGCGCGGACTTCGTTTATGCAAAGAACTGGAGCTGTCCGGGCGTTACAAATCCCGATGACTACGGAAAGGTTCTCTCTCAGGACATGAGTTGGACGGTAGATTCTGCACACATGGCTGTAACCAACAACGCTTACTTCATGCACTGTTTGCCTGTTCGCCGCAACATGATTGTTAGCGACGATGTCATCGAGGCTGAGACATCGCTCGTGATTCCTGAGGCTGCAAATCGCGAGATTTCGGCAACCGTTGTTCTGAAGAGACTTCTCGAAGGATTGAAATAATACAAAATACATATAACAAATAACATGAAATTCAAAATCATTTTAGCATCGCTGCTGTTCGGAATGGGTACTACAGCCTTCGCTCAGCAAAAAGCAACTGTAGCAGTACATAACAGCACAGAAGGAAACGTAATTCCAAAGGAGATTTACGGTCAGTTTGCCGAGCATCTTGGTTCATGTATATACGGAGGACTTTGGGTTGGTGAGGATTCTAAGATTCCGAATACAAACGGATACCGAAATGATGTAGTAAAGGCGTTGAAGGACTTGAAAGTTCCTGTTCTTCGCTGGCCGGGCGGCTGTTTTGCCGATGAGTATCACTGGGTAGACGGCATCGGTCCGAAGGAGAATCGCCCACGCATGGTTAACAATAACTGGGGCGGAACTGTCGAGGACAATAGTTTCGGTACTCACGAGTTCCTGAATCTTTGCGAAATCCTTGGCTGCGAGCCTTATGTAAGCCTTAATGTAGGTAGCGGCTCTGTTGAGGAGATGGCAAAGTGGGTTGAGTACATGACTGCCGAGGACGGACCTCAGGCTAAGATTCGTAAGGCTAACGGTCGCGAGAAGCCTTGGCACGTTAAGTACATCGGCGTTGGTAATGAAAGTTGGGGCTGCGGTGGTAACATGCGTCCAGAATATTACGGCGACCTTTATCGCAGATATTCAACATATTGCCGCGAGTTTAACGGAAACAAGCTTTACAAGATTGCCAGTGGTGCAAGCGACTACGACCTTAACTGGACTGAAGTTCTGATGAAGAACGTTGGAAGAAAGATGGACGGATTGTCACTTCACTACTACACCGTTCTTGGATGGAACGGCAGCAAGGGCAAGGCTACAAAGTTTACTGATGATGATTACTACTGGTGTCTTGGCAAGTGCTGCGGAATCGACTCGCTTCTTCAGAAGCATATAAAGATAATGGATAAGTACGACCCAAAGAAGCAGGTTGCCCTTCTTGTAGATGAGTGGGGAACATGGTGGGATGTTGAGGACGGCACCAATCCGGGACACCTCTTCCAGCAGAACACTATGCGCGATGCAATGGTTGCATCTTTGAGTCTTGACATCTTCCACAAGTACACAGAGCGCGTAAAGATGACAAACATCGCTCAGGTTATCAACGTGCTTCAGAGTATGATTCTTACAAAGGAGGACAAGATGGTGCTCACTCCAACTTACTATGTATTCCAGATGTACAACGTTCATCAGGATGCTAAGTACATTCCTGTTGACATCACTTGCGAGTCTCGCACAACACGCAACGAGCGCAAGAATGAGGGCGACAGAACTCTTAACAGCATCAGTTCTACAGTTTCTGTGAAAGACGGCGTTAC
>Ga0256405_10003219_pt1 | contig 34483 bp, 34 predicted proteins | sample RumenRJG_02DNA_FD_189096 | JGI IMG/M metagenome (GOLD analysis project Ga0256405, IMG submission 189096) | Bovine rumen microbial communities from Lethbridge, Alberta, Canada - RJG_02 | ecosystem: Host-associated > Mammals > Digestive system > Stomach > Rumen | place: Canada: Alberta...
AAAACATCCAAGCATAAGCGGAAGAGCAAGTGTCTACTAAATGGGGTACACCATAGAGTTAGAAGTGTCTACTTCAGTGGGTACACTTTGAAAACGGTGTCCACTTTTAAGGGGACAGTTCACCTAGGAGCCATAGACGCAGCGGACGGAGCTCCCGTACCTGCGACCGTAGTTACTGGCCGAATTGACGTTCCCTGAATTGAAGGTCAGGCCGTAGGCGCGCGTACTGGAGTACGCCGTAGACGACCAGTAGTAGCCGCTCGAGCCGCCATTGCTGAACGAGCCACCGTAGTAGGTGCCGGCGAGCAGGAAGTTCGGGGTGGTACCAGGGCCAGCGTTGTTGTAGAAGGTAGCTGCATTTTGGTAGTAGTTGCTTTCTAAGTTAGCTCCGTAAGCCGTAGCTAGGGCATACCAGTCACCAGTTTTCCAGTTGTTGTTGGACTGAGCGTTAGCGTTACTAGTAGTAGAGGTTGGTAGTCTCCAGCCTTTGGGGCAGATGGAATAAGCGGCATTGTAGCCATTTGTAGATACGGCATTACCACTACTATCCTTACCACCTGCGGTAGCAGCTAGCCAGGAATAGTAGGAGTAACAGCCTGGGCTAGAACAGGAACTCGTTGCATTACCGCTGTTGTATACGTAGGCTGTAGTATCACTTGAGAAGCCGCTCTTAGATGAGGCGGGGAGAGTATAATAGTTAGTGCTTGGTACGTCAGACTTATCAGAAGAAAGGACTGTACCACCAGCGAGATTAAGATTGGTAATCATCCAACATTTGCCATCCGCAAGCTTGGCTACATTATAGCTCTGTTCGTCACGAGAATCTTTGAGGCTATAGACTTGGCCGGTGGTGAGGGTATCTGGGCAGCTACCAACTTCTTGCATGTAGGTAGCGTTGGCGATAGTCTTTGGTTCACTCCACATCGCCGTAAGTGAGATATTATTCGTAGTAGTTCCATCTAATGTATAAGTCCCACCCGCAGCATAGGTAGTGCCAGAGCAAGAGTCTATGCCGTCTGAGTTGGTAATGGTACCAGAACACCAGCCGAGGAAATTATGCTTATCCCAAGCAGGGGTGTTGCTAGACAGAGTTACATTAGAGCCGATTGATGTGCTACTGAGGTCTGTAGGCATATTAGTTACTACGCCGTCATTATAAGTGATGCTGTAATTTATGCCGCCATCGGCATGAGCGTCATTGCTAAGCCCCACAAAAGCTGGCAGAGCCAGAACTGTTAAGAGAGAGATTCTAGCGGTTGCTAGAGCACTACTTTGTTTGTTTGACGATTTGGCTACACTACTTATCCTTTTCATGGTTTTATTTTAGCATAGGCAGAATGAAAATGGAAGGGGGTTTGTGATTTTGAGTAGTTACTTGTGGTAGATATGGTGCTTTGCTAGAACAAGTGTGATAGGAATTGTTTAGTGGTGTTTGAGCTTGGATATGAGGTGGTGGAGGTGATAGAAGGGGGCGTTGGTGCTGAGTTCGTAGGCGCCGATAAGCTCGATGACGTGGCCGTATTGACCGGAGGAGAAGCCTTTTTTGAATTCGTAGATGCCGTCTAGTTCGCCATTATGCGGTAGGCCGGAGATGCCGTAAAAATTGTATCGTTTGAACTCATGCTCGGCGGCATATTTGATCATGTGCCATTGGATGGCGTACTGGGCATTATACTCCTTCATGTACCGTTCTTCGCTGCCGGAGAAGAGATAAATAACCTCATCGCCGTAAAGCATGAACATGGCGGCGGAGAGAGGAACCATATGCGAGCTTGAAACGCTTCCCTCTCGGGGCGCGTCCAAAACCCCTGTCGCCACAGGGGTTTTGGCGCTAGTCCTCGGCTTGCCAGCCTCCGGATCCCCTTCGAAGGAAGCGTCTTCAAGCTCTGCCTCGGCGACCATAAACATCACTTCGCCCCTGTCGTGGAAGAGGTCGTACATTTGCTCGTAATAGGAGAGTGGCTTGTCGGTGAAGTCGCGTCGAGCGGCAGTAGAGGAGGTGATCTGCTTGAGGATGTTTAGTTCTTCCCTTTTTAGTTCGCGGACGGTGACGCCGGCCTTCTCGGCTTTGCGGATGTGGCCGCGAGTGTTGCGTTTGAAATCGGCGAGGATTTCGTCGGGGGTGCGGCCAGCGAGGTCGATGGCAAAAGAATAACGTGGTTGGCCAGTGGTGGGGGCTGGTTTGAAGCCGAGCTTCTGGAGGTTGTGTTCGGCTTTTGTTCGGTTGAATCCGTTGGGGATAGGATTGCCATCGCGATCACGCTCAGTTAGCTCGTAATAGGGGTCAAGATGAAGGACGTAGCCGTTGTGGGACTTAACGTATCGCTTGAGGTGGGTGAGGAGAAAGGCAGTTAATTTGGCATCTTCGAGGTCTAAGAGTGGACCACCGGGAGCAAGAAAGGTGGATTTACCAAGAAAGGTAGGCTTTGCGACCAACATGGTGGCGGCTTTAAGCTCATCAGATTCGGTAACGCCAAGATAATAGGCGGTCCAGCCATTCGCTTCTCGGTATTTGGCGATTTCGGGGGTTTGCATGAAGGATTTGTAGGGGGACTTGGCGGCATAGTCGGCGAAGTCGGTTGGGGATATGGTAATGAATTTCATATTTTCCTCCTTATATTTCTGAGTAGCTGGTAGAGCTTATATTTGATGGGGTGCAGGACGAGATCGTAGGTGCCGGCGTGATTTTTTTGGTAGCCGGCGAAGGTTTTCTTGAAATTAGTAAAGCCGGCCCATGGGTGGGTGCTTGGGGAGCCTTCGGGGGCGATGCCCCAGAAATCGAAGATTTGCTTGCCAGCGGATTTGGCGTCCAATATTAGCTGGATGGTGAGGATGCCGGTGGCGTGGAGCTTCCTGCCCTCGTCGGATTGGGCACCCTGTAGGTTATATCTTGTAGTCTCGTCATCGAAAACGAGGCCGGCAGCGATTATCTCCTGACGGGTCCTGTCCTCGCATTTTCCCCCATGTCGCTGCGCTCCATGGGGGGCCCCCAAGCTCGGCCACCCGTCAGTGTCGCCATTGGCTTCAGGCCTGTCACCCTCCCATGTATTACCATTGGTTACTGTTTTGGTTTGATCGTACCAAACCAAGTAGAGTGTCGCGAAGGGTTGCTGTAATTCTGTGGCGAGGTATTGTTCCGAAAAAGTATTGATTCCCTTTTCGCTAGCAAGGGTGCGCTGGAGTTCGAGAAGGTAGTGAATATCGGCGAGGTTGTGGGATTTTTCGATGGTAATTCCCTTCTTACTGGCGGATTTGTAATAACGAAGGAGACGGGAGGGGAGCTTGGAATTTAGTTCTTCCTCGGTGCCGGTTAGGTCGAGAAGCCAGGTTTCTTTAGGATTAAGGTCTTTAGTCTTGACGAGCTTAAGACGGAGAGACTTGGCTGCTTCCGGCAAAAGTTTGGAGAAATGCGCATCTGTAGGTTCGATTCTGATAAATAGAGCATTTAGCTCCCTGGCGATGTTGCGAAGTTCTTTTAGCGCATGTTCTAGCGACTTTTCATCACTCGCTACTGGACCATAAGGGCAATAGAGATATTTCCCTACTGGAGTGTGCTTTTCGATAGCTAGAAAATGGTAATCTTTTCCAGTGCGTTGATGATATCTTTCATCTAGGTCTTGTTGCAACTTGGCCCATTCGTCCGATTGCGTAATTGGTATATCCATTGTTCTCATTATAACATATTTAACGATTTTATGCTTATTGGGGTTGTGGCTAAATCTCTACATTTGATTTACTGCTTGCTTCCCTGTTCCATTCAAAAACTAACCACGTGCATTTTTTTGACAGCATAAACATTACATTTCGTTTATGCATAATTTCCGGCTCGTGATTGGTCGGTTGCTAAATTTTCGTCGCAGAAACGTCTTACCTTACGTTCACTCCCAGCTGGCGGTTGCTAGCTGATACTTTAATTTTAGCGTAGGCGGGTTGGCTTGTCAAGTGCGGTTGCCAAGACTCATGGTTGCTAGCCAGCAGGGGATTATTTACATTTTGCTTGTGGTTTCTGTGGATAAGTTTGGTAGATTATTTGTGTATATTCTACTTAAGGATTTTTGAGCATTAAAAATCTTTAAGTAGAATATGCTACAATTAAGTCATGGCTTATATACGGAAATTCAAGACGACATCGGGGGCGACGGGGGTGCAGGTGTGCTACAAGGAAGGGAATCGCGTGACGAAGACTGTGCATGTGGGATCGGCGTCTTCCGAGATTGCATTAAAAAAACTGCTGAAGGAAGCGCAGGGGATTATTGATGCGGAGAAGGGTAAGCCGCTTTTCAACTTAAGCCGGTTTGATCAAAAATAGATTTCATGAAATAACCGCGACCTTTCGGTCGCGGTTATGCTTTGGGAATTGCCTTGGGGGGGATGAATTAGAAGATAGCCATCTCAGAGATGACGGAGACCATGTAGGCCACTGCCTGGCCGAGATCGCTTGCCGAACCCATCGCGAGGTTTCTAACGATTGCGATACGACCATTCTTCAGCCCGCCGAGGTAGACCTTGAGTGTATTGTCAGATCCCTTAACGATCTCTTCTGCGGCATTATCTAATTTGTTGTTATTTAAAACGTAGATTCTGCCGTCAATGAAAATATTTGCTTGAGATTCGCCGATTTTTTCGACGACTAGACCCTTCTTTACCTCTTTCACGTTGTTCATGGTATAACCTCCCATATAAAAATGCTTGCACTGATAGGTGCATATGTTTATATATTAACATATCTATTAGATTTTGTCAATAATCAGACCCTGGCCCCTGGCTGTGGGGGTACTCAGCAATAAGGAGTTGCGGTAGCTTCGCTTTGGTTCCATATTTAGATGAGCTTGAGTTGGGTCTTGAGGCGGTCGATGAGAGACTCTTTTTCTTTGATTTGGTCTCTGGTCTCTTTGACAAGATGGGCGGGGGCTTTGTCGACGTAGTTAGGATTCAGTATGCGGGCATTCAGGGAATCGAGCTCGCGACCAACATTTAAGATTTTATCCGTGAGGGCATTTTTGTAGTCTTTGACAACTTGCTCAGGAACATCGAGATAAAGCTCGTGATTTGCCAGAGCGAGCCTGAGACCTCTCGGAGAGCCATTAAGGGCATCAATAGCTGGAACCTTGGTGAGGGCCTTAATGAGCAGCAAATTATCCCCTACGAGGCTATCATTGTCGTATAGAAGGTTGTATTTTTTCGCGTTATTAGTGCCTGGAAGGGCCTGCAAGGTGCCTCTGACTTCGGAGACGATAATTCTTATGTTTTCAAACTCTTCGGCTGAAATGGGGTCATATTCAAGTCTGGTGGGCCATTTGGCGATGGCGATGAAGCCGTTAGTCCAGGATAAGTTCTGCCAAATTGCTTCAGTAACAAAGGGAGCAAAGGGGTGGAGGGCGATCAGGATAGTCTCGAGGGTTCGCCTTAATAATGGGATGTTTTTGTATATTTTTTGAGATTCGAGGAACCAGTCGGCATATTTATCCCAAATGGTCTGATATAATACCTCAACTGCTTCAGCAAAACGATATTCCTGCATACATTTTTCGACTTGCTCTAAACAATTGTTTATCTCTCGACAAATCCAGTCCTCGCCCATGTTGAGGGTGGTATAAGAATTAGAAGTAGCATTTCTCAACGTGCTCGGCTCGCAATCGTCATTTTTACAACGGTCAGTCGAATCCTCACCGAAATTAGCAGTTCCGGATTCGGCTTCGTGACCGTTGTGAAAATGACTGTTGGCGCCTGCGCAATGTTTCGAAATGCTATCTTCTAATTCTTGCTTGCCTTCCTCATCTACGATAGACTGGACGAGGCGGGAGATGTTCCAGAGTTTATTGCAGAGATTGCGTCCGGCTATGACAGATTGTTCGGAGAAGGCTTGGTTCATCCCGGCGGAGCGACCCCTCAAGATGCCAAGACGAAAAGCGTCGGAGCCGTACTCGGTAACGAGCTCCATTGGGTTAATAACATTACCCTTGGACTTACTCATTTTCTGGCCACGAGCATCGAGGACAAGTCCGTGGAGATAAACTTCACGGAAGGGAACTTCGCCAGTGACGTAGAGTCCCATCATGATCATGCGAGCGACCCAAGCAAAGAGGATATCGGCGCCGGTTTCCATGACATTTAGCGGGTAATAGGGGTTGTAATTTTCCTCGGTCCAATTAGTGCAAACGATGGGCCAATGAGAACTCGAAAACCAAGTGTCAAAGGTATCTTCGTCCCTGACATATTTCACGCCGGCTTTTTCGATTTCCTTCAAATTGGTGCGGCGATCGAAAATCCAGTCTGGTTCGTCAGTAGCTATGGGAGTTAACGTCAAAGATGATTCGTTCTCGGCACGCTCGTCGTTAGTCGCGGAATGTCTCGAGCGAACATCTTCTGACGTTTTTTCTATCCCCACCTGGTGAAACATTGGGATAGCGATGCCCCAAGGAATTTGGCGGGAAATGTTCCAGTCTTTTAAGTTCTTTAGATAGTTGATGAGGACTTTCTGCTTGTTCTCTGGATGGAATTTAATTTCGCCGGCTTCGAGGTGTTCGATGGCGGTCTTAGCGAGAGTTTCGACATCAACAAACCATTGCTTCTTCAGCGTTGGTTCTAGTATAGTGCCGCATTTGTAGCAATGCGCTACAGAGTGTTCTATTGTCTTCTCGCCGACAAGAAGACCTTGGTCTTTGAGATCTTTTAGAACCTTCTTGCGGCATTCGACAGTGGTGAGACCTTCATATCCCTCCGGAACGTTGATCATACGGCCGTCTTCGGAAATGACCTGGAGATGAGGAAGATTGTGGCGCTCGCCGACTTCGAAGTCATCGAAATCGTGAGCAGGAGTGATTTTCACTACACCGGTGCCGTACTCGGGGTCGGCGTGTTCGTCAGCGATGATGGGGATCTCTCGGTCGGCGAGCGGGAGATGAACCGTCTTACCGATGCGATCTTTGTATCTTTTATCTTCTGGGTTAACAGCAACGGCAACATCTCCAAATAAAGTTTCTGGCCTGGTAGTGGAAACGACAATATCGTCATAGGCAATGTCCCAGAGGGTACCTTTTTCGTCTTTGTGCTCAACTTCGATGTCGGCGAAGGCGGTTTGGTGCTTCGGGCAAAAGTTAACAAGCTTCTCACCCCTGTAGATGAGACCGTCTTTCCACATTTTTTCGAAGGTCGTGTAGACACGGTCTATGACGTTTTCATCTAAAGTAAAAGTGAGATCATCCCAAGAGCAAGAGGCACCGAGAGCACGAAGCTGGAGTTCCATGTTGCCGCGCTGCTCGGCGACGAAGTCCCAGACCCGTGCATAAAGCTCATTGCGGTCAAATTCGAATCTGGTGTGGCCTTGAGCTTCGAGATTGCGTTCGTAAACGACCCAGGTTTCGAAACCGGCATGATCGGCGCCAGGGATGTACCAGCTCGAGGCGCCGCGAAGGCGGTAGTAACGCGTGAGGGAATCTTCGAGGGCAATAGTGAGGCCGTGACCGATATGTAAGTTGCCGTTAGCGTTTGGTGGAGGCATGACGATGGAGAAATATTTTGGTGAATTAGAAATAGTATTTCCGGACGTCCTCGACCCGCGGTCGTCAACACCATCGCCGTCGTCGTCGATGGGTTTGGTAGTGATTTTGGGGTCGAAAACGCCGGCGGCTTCCCAAGCGCCATAAATGTCGGCTTCGTATTGATTAGGTTCGTAGCTCGATGCGAATTTCATTTAGTTATCCTCTTACTCAATTACTTATTGTAATTATACTACTTTTTCACATAAATACCAAAGGAATAGAGATAATGAACGTCTCCTTAATGCAGGTCTTCAGCAGTTTATCTTTTTCAAAAAAGAGACTCGTCTTACTGTATTGCAGAATTGTATTGCAAAAAAGTGTTGACATTCTGCGTTTTTTGGTATAATAGAGACATCTTCAGAGAAATTGGTGGAAGCTGTGAGGAGTTTGCGCAAATAAAAATGAGTGGGGAAAAATAATAAAATAATAAAAAGAAAGGAATAACAAAATGAATACAAATATTAATTTACCGTCACCGGCAGCGTTGGCGAAAAAAGAAAAAGAAACATTAAAAAATATATCACTAAGAATCAAGCAAGACACTTACGATATTTTCGATGTGATCGCAAAAAAAGAAGAGACATCGGCAAATGCGTTGATGATAAACCTGTTAGATTATTACGCACAAAATTATCGCGAAGCTCAACAAGAGATTGGCGACGATAACGAACTTGTTGTTGATATGATGCAGAGTTTTCTCGATAAAGCATTAACTAATGCCCTCAAGATGGACGAGGATGGGATACTATTGAAGTTCTCTGGCACAAAGAAATTCCATGAGATGCTAAATGGGTATAGCGATTTGTCCAGCTATGCGGACTTATTAGAGGCACTGAGGGGCGAAAGTTCGAAATATATTTTGGTATGTTTTGGCAACTATGATGTCTATGCGATAGATTTATATTTCACTAAAGATGAGGCTATGGTTGGGTATGATGAGGGTGAGCGTCTTCCTGGCGATACCGTGTTCGATAGTGTCACTATTGCGGCTGATAAGTGGCCAATCACGGCTTTGTTATTGTCGCTTTATGATGAACGTGCTAGTGAGCTACGGCCAGATTTGGCCAATTATTACACCGAGAAAATGAGTAAGAGCATTTGCGAGGTGGCTAAGAAAACAAAAAATATAGAGGACTACGCAAGGAAGTTGGTCGAAATCCTGATGGAGTTCTGGAGAGGACAAAATAATTAACGAGTACGCGCTGTATCATTTTCATTATGGACAGCGCGTATTTTAAATGGAGCTAAAAATGAGTAAGATTCGAGAATTCGATTTGAATATTGAAAAGGTGCTGGAAAACTGGGAGGTGAAGCACGCTATTAGAGAGTTGATTGCGAATGCTTTTGACGAACAAACGTTGACTAAGACTCGCGATGTGCAGATAAAGAAAGACGGGGAGGGGAGATGGCATATTAGGGACTTTGGTAGGGGCTTAAGCTATCAGCATTTTACGCAAAACGAGAACCAGGAGAAGCTTGAGCATCCCGGCGTAATAGGAAAGTTTGGAGTGGGACTGAAGGATGCTTTTGCGACTTTTGATCGACATGGGGTGAAGGTGGAGATAGAGTCGAAACATGGGGTGTTTAGAATAAAACATGCTGCAAAGATTGGTTTCGAAGATATTACAACTCTGCACGTGGAGATTCTGCCGGCGAGAGACGCGGAATTTATAGGGACGGACTGCAGGTTGGAAGGATGTAAGGATGCGGACATGCGTGGGGCGAAGGAGTTTTTCTTGATGTTTACGGAGCCACGGCTCGTGGAGCAGACTAACTATGGCGAAATATACGATTCGGGCAACGAGGTCCCCACAATTTACGTGAATGGGATAAAGGTGGCGGAGGAACCAAATTTTCTATTTAGCTATAATATCACGAAAATGACTGGGGCTCTAAGGAAGGCTTTGAACCGTGAACGAACAAACGTGGGGCGAGTGGCTTATACTGAACGCGTAAAGGATATTTTACTGGAAGCTGAGTCGGACGAGGTAGGTAAGATGATACTAGATGAGCTTAAGAAACTGAATAGCGGAGAACAGAAGGACGAGTTGAAGTGGATGGACATACAGGTGAAGTTTATCAAATTGCTTGATACTAGTGGGAAGGTCGTTTTTGTGACCGCGGATGAATTTGGGTCACTTAGTGGCAGAATGCGAGAAATAGTAACGGGTAGTGGGCGAGAAATTGTATATATTCCTAGGAATACTATGGAAAAACTTCAAAATGAGGACATTGTAATTACCGATGTAGGGGAAGTAGGGAAGGAGTATAGTGAGTCATTCCGATATTCCTTCGTTTTGCCTGACGACTTAGATGACGATGAAAGAGAGAATTATGCTCTCTGCAGCGATGTAGTGGGGTATATTTTCCCTGATTATACTGGTGAGATAATGATTTCAGAGACGCTCAGGACGATGGATGATTCGACGAGGGGAGTATGCGAGGCTGATGGAAAAATCGTAATTCTGAGAAGCGTGTTGAGGCGACGGGCGGATTTCCTAGGAGTGCTAGCACATGAGCTGGTTCATGCCAGATCAGGGACACAGGATTGCTCTCGGGAGTTTGAGAACGAGCTAACTGATTGTATTGGCATGCTGCTTGATAAAGTATGCTGATTATTGCTCGGAGAGGAACGCGCCAGATTGGCGAGACCAGAGTTGATAGTATTCGCCATGTCTAGTAAGGAGGTCGGCATGGGTGCCTTGTTCGATGATTTTGCCATCATCTAGGACAACAATCTGGTCCAGACCGGCAATAGTAGAGAGGCGATGAGCAATAACGATAGAGGTACGACCTTGCATGAGATTCTTCAGAGCCTCTTGAATAGCGGCTTCAGACTCGGAATCGAGAGCAGAGGTAGCCTCATCGAGCACGAGAATGGGAGCGTTCTTTAGGATGGCCCGGGCGATGGCTATGCGCTGGCGTTGTCCGCCCGAGAGTTTAACGCCACGTTCGCCAACCATGGTCTCGTATCCGTCCGGAAGTTCCTTGATAAAATCATCGGCGTGGGCAAGTTTGGCAGCTTGTTCGATTTCTACCCGAGAAGCACTGGGGCGGCCATAGGCGATATTTTCAGCAACGGTGCGGTGAAATAATGCAGACTCCTGTGGAACATATGCGATTTGCTCTCGGAGGCTAGCCTGAGTAACATCACGGATGTCCTGGCCGTCAATATAAATAGCTCCGGATTTGACATCAGCGAAGCGAAGCAGTAGCTTGGTAAGGGTAGTCTTGCCAGAACCGGAAATACCAACGAGACCAACGCTTTGACCGGAAGGAATTTCGAGCGTAAAGTCGGAAAAGAGCTGATGCTTCTGTTCGTCATGCTGAAAGGAAATGTGCTCGAACTCAACGGTGGCCTGCTCTACCCTGAGTGGATGATCCGTTTTGTCGTCCACGAGATAAGGGAGGTCAAGAATTTCGACCATCTCATTAGCGTTGCCGAGGGAGCGATTGATGCCACGAAGGATATGATTGAGCCGCCAGATATTCGAGAGAAGCGAACTGGAAACGGAATAGAGAAATACCATATTAGCAACATCAATGCCGAAGAGATCGTGGCTCGCTATGATAAGGATAAGGACTATCACGAAGGTGACCGAGCCAATGGAATTGAGCAGAAAATTGCGCCACATGGAGACTTTGGCGACACCAAAGGTGGCTTTCTTGGTGGCATCGGTAGCGCGGCGGAAGCGCTGCTTCTCGTGAGACTCTCGAGCGTAGGATTTGACGCTGATAACGTTCGTGACAGCATCGGCGAGTTGGCCAGTCTGTTTGTTCTCGGCAGTAGCGAGAGCGGCATCGATATGGCGAGTTTTGTAGAAAGTTATAGTAGCGACTACAGAGTAAGCGATGGTGAAGAGTAACATAATGACCCCAAAAGGAGGGCAGACTAGCCAAGTAGCAACGATGGAGTAGATGACCACTAAGATGAGTGGGTAGATGTCCCAGACGAATTGTGATTTGAGACCAATAAAGGCGTCGGGGAGTTTGTTAGCCTGAGAAGTGAGCGAACCGGAAAAATGATTGCTATGAAAAGTCATGGATTGGTTAATGACAGCGTTAAAGGCCAGGCTAGAGAGATATTGGCCGCCGAGAGCGTCAAGGGACCAATCGAGCCAATCGAGGATGCGGATTAGGATAAGGTTATTAAAGACAGTGGGGAGGAGCGTAAACATGAGGATACCGGTATAGTGAGTTAGGATAAAATCGCCCGAGGAGAGTTGACCGATGATATCACTAGTGCCACGGGGAAGCCAAATATTAGAGATAAAGATATTGACTGGGATTAAGATTAGAAGTGCAAAAGTACGAATCTTATGACGCATAAGAGCGCGCCAAAAATAGTACAACGTGCGTTTGGCGTTGATAGACTTAGATGATTTGCGTCTCCCTTTGTTTGATTTAGCCATTGTATTATTGTAGCACATCTAGGATGGAGTGGCTAGAGCGGACGAGCTATGATATAATGATGGCGGAGGTTGGTTTTTGGTACTTTATAACCTGCTTACGTCATTATTTATAAGGAGGGGTAAAATGAAGAAAGATAGAGTGCAGTGTTTCTATGTGGACCGCGCCAGTGGCGAAGCTGCGCTGAGGCGCAAGATTGAGACACTAAAGTCTGAAGGATTTGAGATTCTACCTTGCCAAAGCACGGATGAAATGGCCTGCGATCATGTAGAAATTGAGACTGGCTGGATTATTATCACAGCGCTTAGGCCCGAGATTAAAATGGGCGAGTCTGATCCCGCGACGATTCCCAAAAGAAATAGGAAAAACTAACCAACCTCATAGCCCCGCTTCAGTAGCGGGGCTTTCTTGCGTCAGTTAGTATCCTTGCATTCTAACTTGATACGGATTTGCTCGAATTCGTCAGGGGTGAGCTCGAGAGTGCGTCCATGCTCCCATGTTTCGTCGTAGGGAAGCAGATGTACGTGGGCATGAGGGACATCTGTGCCAATAACTTTCCATAGGGTGCGACGACCTAGGGTTTGTTCCATATGGCGGCTAAGCTTCTTAACAGTGGACATAAGAGCATTGTAGTCATCGTCGGGGAGATCGTAGATTTTGTCGACTTCTTTTTTAGGTACAACTAAAGTGTGACCCTTGGTCTCTGGGTGGATATCAAGGAAGGCGTAGGTCTTGTCATCTTCGTAGATTTTGTATGATGGGATATCACCGTTTATGATTTGACTGAAGATGCTTGGCATTCCTCTTACTCCTTTTAATTATCAGGTAGTAGATTTCACTAAAGATGAAAGCAAAGATAATCCCACCGATGACATCAGACCACCAATGCTTGCCGGCAAGGATGCGCCCAGTGCAGGTAAGACTAATCAGAATAAGCATGAGTAGTTCCAAGACGATGCGGAGGGCCTTGTTTTTGACGTAGTGGGGGAGGATGAGAGTTACGAGGAAAAAGATTGTGGTGACCACCATCACATGACTAGAAGGGAAAGATGGCTCGCCGGAGCCGTCGGGGCGAGTATTCCAGATAAGAATGTGATCAAAGACAAGATAGGTTATAACCATTAGAACAAGAGGTAGCGGCAGCCAACGAAGATAACGATCTACTTTAGCAATAGAGCCACGGCTAATCCATTGATATAGCCCGAGCACCGCGAAGGCACCGATAGTTATAATTGATGAAATAAGTATTATATTTGTAATTAAATCCCACTGCATATTATCATTATAACACACATTTAGTCTCGCTACCAACAAAAAAAGACCTGCGGTCTTTTTTCTTGGTACACTCGACACGATTCGAACGTGCGACCTTTGGCTCCGCAAGCCAACGCTCTATCCAACTGAGCTACGAGTGCAAATGTGGATGTATTAACGACATCCACCTAGAAATTAAATGAGCATCACCTATTGGTGACAGTACTATTATAACATATTTTTGAGATTTGTGTGGCATTTCCTCGGTTTTTGTGATAAAATAGTAAGTGGAAGCGTGGCCGAGTGGTTGAAGGCGCACGACTCGAAATCGTGTGGGCTGGCAACAGTCTCGAAGGTTCGAATCCTTTCGCTTCCGCCACACCTCTGGCGAGGTGCCTCAAAAAGCGAAATTCGTATCTCGCTTTGCTCGATGCGAATCCTTTCGCTTCCGCCACATCCTGACAATAATGTGATATGTTATAATTAGAATATATGGCAAAGGTTGAATTATTCCAAAAAGATGTCCCCGAAGAAGAGCGGGTTTTTTATTATGAAAACGAAGAAGATGATCCAATTGAGACTAAGGAGCAGAAACACGGGGTGGAGGTAGGACTGCCCGATGGGTACCAGTTTATCCCTAAGAATCCTTTGAAGCGGCTATATGGCTCGGTGCTCTATCGTGGATTTAAAGTGTTCGGGCAGTATTATGAGCGTGGCTACTGGCAGACGAAATTTTACGGAAGGGAAAAGTTCAAAGAGGTCCGTGGGAAGGGTTACGTGATATATGCTAACCATACAAATCCATTTCATGATGTGTTTGGTCCGGCGATTGCGGCAGATAGAAGGATTTTTACAATCATCAATCCTGTGAATTTACTAGTGCCTGGAATAGGAAGGTTCCTACCTCTTATCGGCGGACTACCACTGGGAAAGAGTAAAGAAGAAAAGGCGGCCTTCAATGAGGCGGTAGACAAGCGACTAGAGCAGAAGAATTGCTTAGTGATATACCCTGAAGCGCATGTGTGGCCGTTTGCGACAAAGGTGCGTAAATTCCCAGCAGGGGATCGTTCGTTCAAATATGCGGTTCGAAATAATTTGCCGATTTTTACTATGACTACAACTTATCGTAAACGAAAAAGTCGAAGGCGGGGGGATTTGCCACGGATGAATGTCTATATAGACGGGCCGTTTTTTCCGGATTCGAATAAAACCGATGATGAGAATCGCGCAATGTTAGCCAAACAAGCGTATGATAGTATGGTAAAAATGAGTAGACATAATAGTTATGAGTATTATAAATACATAAAGAAGGAAGCATAATATTGCTTCAATATTACACAAATTTTATATCGTTTGATATAATAGAGGTAATTGGAGGATAAGATACAAAAATGTCCGAGAAAAATACCGAGAGGCGCATTGAGATATTCCAGGGGGAAAGTGGGGAAGTGGTATTTGACGTGGATACGGATGGTGAGACAATTTGGGCGACATCGGAGCAAATGGCGGCGGTTTTTGGGGTACAACGGCCAGCTGTGGTAAAACATCTGAGTAATATTTATAAGACTGGGGAATTAGATGAACGGGCAACTTGTTCCAAAATGGAACAAGTTCGGGTTGAAGGTGGACGCAGAGTGACACGTGAGAAAAAGATCTATAATCTTGATGCAATTATATCGGTGGGGTATCGAGTAAATTCAAGGAAGGCAACAAAGTTCCGAGTATGGGCTACGTCGGTTCTGAAACGGTATTTGACTGAAGGCGTGGCGGTAAACGAAAGACGACTAAAAGAACTTGCGATGCGGCGCGAGGTGCAGCGACTACATAATGTGGAAGAAATGATGGGGATAGTGCGGCGATTAACTGCTCGGAACGAATTAGATGTGGGTGAAGCTAATGGAGTGTTGGAAGTGATATCAAAATACGCAGGAAGCTTCAAGACTTTGCAAGAATATGACGATGGATATATTGACCTGTCTTTTATGGGTCGGAGAAAGAAGGGAAGAGAATTGACGGTAGAGATGTGTGAATCCGCCGTAGAACAGCTGCGTGCGAGCGTGGGCGGTTCGGATTTGTTTGGCAAGGTGAGGAATAACAGCTTTGACGGGAGTCTAAATGCGGTATTCCAGAGTTTCGATGGGAAAGAATTGTATCCAAATGTACAGGAGAAGGCGGCAAATTTATTGTATTTTATTATTAAAGACCATCCTTTCTATGACGGAAATAAGCGGATTGGATCGCTATTATTTATTTTATTTTTAACAATAAATGATTGCCATTTAACTGAAAGCGGGGAGACTAAGATCAGTGATAGAGCCTTAACCGCAATCGCACTACTAATAGCTGAAAGCGAACCAAGTGAGAAAGATTTGATTGTGTCGTTAGTATGTAAACTGCTACAATAAATATGATATAATGGAGGTATTATGGCAACGAGGGAAAGAACAAAATCAAGTAAAACTGGTGGGTTAAAGGGTGGCTCACAAAAATTAAAGGCGAAGCTATTGAAATCCTATTATGGTAATCCGTTAAAGGACATGAAGCTGGTCGCGATTACTGGTACAACAGGGAAGAGCGTTGTGGCACACTATGTACATGAAATCCTACGAGCAAGTGGTGAGCAGGTGGCAGTACTAGCCTCTGACCAGCCTTTCAAGATTGGGATGCTACATAAGTTCTTATCGGATGCCTGGAAAGCTGGAGCTAATTATGTGGTGGTGACAGTACCAGCTGAAGGATTGCGAGATAATGTATTCTATGGGTTGCCGGTCCATGTGGCAGCAATGACTAATTTTATCACTGCAGGACTTAATGATATGGAACCTGAGGAATACATCGATAACGAGAAAACTTTATTCGACATGGAGCCTAATATTGTAGTACTGAATAGTGATGACTTGAACTATCGAACATTTGAGTCGTTTAGAGGTAAGATTCAGACTTTAACATACGGACAAACTAGCTCGGATGTGAAAATCCTTAATTCTAAATTATATCCGAAAGGTACGGAAGCAACTCTGTCTTTACGTTCCGATATTCTATCCGTGGCCACTTTTGTGCCTGGGGAGACTGCCGTGTCCTATATGGCTTGTGCAGCCGCAATAGCTAATGGTCTTAGTATATCGGAGAAATTCATCGTTGACGGGATTGCGAATTACGAAGTTTAAGTAAACATTCCCTTACAACTTTTGTATCCTCAAAGTCATGTGGGCCATCGGCGCGGAGAATGGTTTTCTCGTGACCTTTACCAAGGATAAGCACGAGGTCACCTTTTTTGGCTTTACTGAGAGCTAACTCGATGGCTTTTCTGCGATCTAATTCTTCGATGAGGTCCTTACCAAGAATCTTACCTTCCTTCTTGGCGCCAGCAATGAAGCCGGCGGCGATGGTTGCTGGGTCTTCGTCGCGAGAATCATCTTCGGTAATAATAACGATATCAGAATATTTAGCTAAGATTCTACCCCGAATAGGGCGAGTGGATGGGTCGCGACGGCCAGCCCCGCCATGAACTGAAATAATACGACCCTTATGTCCTTTCACTGAATCAAAAACTTTTTCAATAGCATCGGGGGCATGAGCATAATCAACAATAACAGTGAAAGGCTGACCTTCATCAATAATATTCATACGCCCCTCAACGCTTTCCAAAGTCCCAATGCCCTTAATAATTTGTTCATTAGTGAGTCCTAATCTTTCACCAACTAGTGCAGCAGCCAGGGAATTATATACATTAAATTCTCCTGGGATATTCGTCTTAATATTCATTTCATGATATAAATATTCGACCCCAGATACTTTAAGCCGGATATTTTCAGGGCGATTCTGACCATGTTTAATGCCATATGTGATATATTTTTTGGCTATAGTTTTGTAGAACTTTGTGGCCGGGTCGTCAGCATTCAATATACTAAATTTTGCTTTTTTAAATAGCTTACCTTTCGCCGCACGATATTTCGTGAGGGTTTTATGATAGTCTAGATGGTCATGAGTGAGATTAGTAAAGACGGCGATTTCAATGGGGATACCGAGTGTACGATATTCCGCGAGGGCGTGAGAGGTGATTTCGAGGACTAAGAATTCGGCGCCATCATTCGCAATTTCACTAATACGACGATTGAGAGTAGTGGCATCCACCGTTGTCATGTGGCCAAGTTCAGGGTTTAATTTGTCGGTGCCATAGGCGACCGTAGTCATGATACCCGTCTTATATCCGGCACACTTTAGCATATGCCAAATCATAAAGCAAGTGGTGGTCTTGCCGTTAGTCCCAGTAACGCCGATAACTCGAAGTTTCTGGGCTGGGCGATGGTATTTAGCAGTGCTTAGTACCGCTTGAATAAAATGGTATGGTAAAACGGCGGTGTTATAGAAGGGAAGTTTTTCGAGAAGTTTTTTCATAGTTAACTCCTAACGGTAATGTTTAAGTGAATCGATTGGGTTCTTACTGGCGGCTTTAATGGCGGGATAAATCCCAAAGATGATACCCACACATAAAGTAGTAAGGAAAGTGGCGGCGATAATTTCCCAGCTAATATATGGCGCAAATGGCGTAATGGTGGAGAGGATGAAAGCTAAAATATAGCCTAAAATTAGACCAAATATACCACCCAGTATAGATAGAATGAGTGATTCGAAAAGAAATTGCATAAGGATATTGCGGCCAGAAGCCCCGACGGCTTTGCGTATACCAATCTCATGGGTACGTTCAGCTACAGATACAAGCATAATATTCATTACACCAATGCCACCGACTACGAGTGAAATAGCTGCGACAACTGCCAACATACCTGATACAATAGTGAAAAGAGAGCCGGCGGGGTGAGTAATTTCGTCACCATAAACAACGGTAAAATTCCGATCACCAAGTTTCTGCCCTAGGAGGGCGTTTTCGATATTTTGGGAGGTGGATGGTAACGCGTCAATATTAACAGCTTTAACATTGATTTGTTGAATCTGAGATGAACCGGTAAGCTCATCGAGTCGTTCGATATTCATAATAAGAGCGTTATCAAAATCAACATTATCAAAATTGATAGATTTATCAACTTCATCTAGCACTCCAACTACCATAAATTTCTCGCCCATAATGTTTACCATTTTGCCTACGGTACTATTAATTGTGTTAAATAATGCAAGGGAAAGAGTATGGCCTAAGACCACAGAATTCTGCTCGTTCTGTTCATTAAAGAATGCACCATAGCGAATTGTAAGTGGCTCAATTTTAATAAAATCAGAAGTAGTACCAAGTATAGGCACCGAATCAAAGGTATTGCGCTCTGATACTACCGTATTGACTGATGTAGCGATAGGAGCCACAGCAGCAACATCTTCAACTTCTTGAATAGCTGATACATCAGAGGTGGCGAGGCTGGAGTTCTGGAATGAGTTTGCCGAAGTAAGTTCTTCTACGATATTAGTAAGAGAATCTTTAGTGGAGCTAGGACGGACTACGATTAGGTCTGAGCCAATTTCGTTAACCTCGGAGCGAATTAGATTAGAGATACTCCCCATAAGAGATAAAATAAGGATAATACTAGCTACACCGATTGCAATACCGAGACACGTCAAGAAAGAACGAGTACGATTTTCCTTGATTGATGTTTTGGCTAGTTTGAAGTGCGTACGTAGCAATAACGCCATTAATGTTTCCTCCGAGATTTTTTACGTTTGCGAGCCTTTTTTGAATCGGACGGGAGTAGGGAATCAACGTCTGTTTTTTTCTTTTTCTTCTTAATTTTAACACTAATAGGCTGAGGCAAGTTAGCATCTGCAACCGTCTTAATATCGGTATCGATCTGGCCGTCCAACATATTTATAACGCGGGTGGCATATGAGGTAAGGGAAGGGTTATGTGTGACCATAATAATAGTGTTACCCTCGGCGTGAATAGCTTTCAATTCCTCCATAACGTTATGGGAGCTACGTGAGTCTAGATTACCAGTTGGTTCATCGGCTAAAATAATCTCTGGATTACCTACAATAGCACGAGCGATGGCAACACGTTGTTGCTGACCACCAGAAAGCTGATAAGGAAGATAGTATTCCTTTTCTTGGAGGTGGAAGCGCTTAAGAGCACTAGAGGCCTGCTTAAGACGATGAGTTTTAGAATAGCCAGTATAAACTAGTGGGAGAGCTACATTTTCGAGAATGGGTAAATCTTCGATAAGGTTAAAATTCTGGAAGACAAATCCTATTTTCTTAGCTCGGAGCTTAGCTTGGCGCCGTGATGAGATACTAGCAACATTCTCGCCATTTAAGATATATTCACCGCGTGAAGCGCGATCTAGTAGTCCGATAATATTAAGTAGTGTCGTCTTACCACAACCGCTGGGTCCCATAATCATGATAAACTCACCACGTTTAATGGTGAGGTCGAAATCTTTAAGGGCAAAAGACTCGGTATCGCCGTAGCCATACCGTTTCGTTAATCCTTTAAGCTCTATTATGATGTTTTCGCTCACCTTTTACTCCATATAGTTATTTATGGCGGAAGCGACAGGATAAAAATCCTAAATGCTTGGAGCCGCCATATCATTAAATCAACATGGCGGAAGCGACAGGATTCGAACCTGCGAACGAGTTGCCCCGTTACACGCTTTCCAAGCGTGCGCCTTCAACCACTCGGCCACACTTCCGTCTTGTATTTATATTATCATGATTTTTGTAAAATTACTAGGTTTTCAATGTGAGGGGTATGAGGGAAGAAATTATATGTTTTGACGGTTTTAATTTGGTAGTTTTCGAGTAAAATTTTAATGTCGCGGGCTTGGGTAGCAGGATTACACGATAAGTATATAATGGTTGCCGGCTTCATTTTATTCAGCTGAGTGATCAGTCTGCGTTCACAGCCGGAGCGAGGGGGATCGAGGATAACCGTCTGATCCGTTTTGACGTAATCAAGCACTTCTTCGGATTTTGCTAGTGTGACGAGAATATTACTATTTTCAGGTTTATAGTTAGATATTCGTTTACAATTCTCCTTAAGTTCGCCGAAGGAATATTTATCAACTTCGACCAGGGTAAGTTTTTTGGTGGGAGCGACAGAGAGACCAATAGTGCCTACACCAGCGTAGAGGTCCAAGACTTCATCTGTGGAGATGTGATTTTGAATTTCTTTTAGCACCATTTCATATACCGGGAGATTAATCTGAAAAAAACCATTAGGCGAATATGAATAAGTGTAACCTAGGAGCTTATCCGTTAGGCTTGGGAAGGTCGGATGAGGTTGATGATTTTCATAGAGTCCACCCGATACTTCACCAAACTGATTACAGCGAAGTAAAAGAGATTGGTATTTGCGGGCTTCCTCGCCACGAGAATTAAGTTCCTGTATGATTCTAGTGGCAGCAGTAAAGATCTCAGGGCGTTCAATTGAGGATTTCGTGATGGGATATTTACGATGAGAGCCGCGTTGATGGAAGGCGAGCTTAATTTGTTCAGATTCATGATCCCAATAGAGAGCATACTCCATTTTATTACGGTAATGGTAATCTTTAAAATCAGTATAAATATCCGGAGTAGGGATATCAATATAATGTTCGCGGAATAATTCCACTACAAGCTCTTGCTTAAGCTTTAATTCATATTTGTAATCAATAATTTGCCATGGAGAAGTGGATAGGTAACATTCATCAAGTGGTTCTACCCGGTAGCAAGATGGTTCTATAACGAATTGAGCGATACCTTCACTGTAGCTGTTTTTGTTCTTTGTTATGAGATAATCTTCGACTATTTCACCTGGTAAAGTGTTCCAGAGGAAAATCTTCTTGCCGTCTTCATTAGTACATATCCCCTGCCCGCCAGGAATGATTTTATCAACTTTTAACATATTTTATATTATAACAGAATTACACCCCAGTGAAAAACATTATTGGTATATTATTTAATAAATTCAACACTTGTAATAATAACTTGATTATCTTTAAAATTATTAATTAGACAGCGCCGACGAGATTCATCAAGTTCCGAAAAAACATCATCGAGAAGAATAATTGGCTTAAGGTGTAGTTTTTGATAAATGAGTTCGGCTTCAATAAATTTAAGAGCAAGAATAATAGAACGAGTCTCACCACGAGAGGCTGAGCCGTCAGCTGGTTGATGATTGAATTCGAAAATATAATCGTCACGATGAACCCCGAAACTAGTATGCCCTAGATAGCGATCTTTTTCAAAATTACCTTCTAGGTAATTTAAGTATTCCTGATCGGTGTTAAATTTAACTTCGGTTTGATAGTTAATCGTTATTTCATCTTGATTATCCGCAATAGAGCGATAGGTGGAGGTGAATTTAGAATTGATTTCTTGAATAAAATCGCGGCGGTAATTTCGTAAGTCTATACCGTATTTGGATAATAAGATATTCCAAGAGAAAAGAGAATCATGACTAAGGGAATCGTTTTTAAGTAACTCATTGCGTTGTTTAATGGCTTTTTCATACTTATGAAGAGTGGTAGCATATGACTCGTCAAACTCACTAAAAATTCTATCAAAATAATCACGACGACGGCTAGGTGAGTGACTGATAAGGTTAAGGTCAGATGGTAAGAAGAGAATGACTGGATATTTTTGTTCTTTGGGTAGGCGTTTAGTTTTTTTATCGAGAGTGTGGAATATTTTTGTTTTACCGTCATAAGTCGCAATAGTCTTAGCCCCAGAGTAATATTCGAGTTCGATGCGATAGAAGTCAGTTCCACGTTTAAGGATGTCTGGATCGGTGGCGCGGAAGCTTTTACCACGAGTAAGGATGTGGATAGCCTCAAGAACAGAAGTTTTACCACTGCCGTTAGCACCAAGAATTAAGGATGTCTCATCTTGGCAGATTAAATGATATGTAGTATGATTGCGAAAGTTTGTTAATTTAATTGATTTAATAATCATGAGTTGAGCGGCATTATGATATGGGTATAATTATTATTTTTTTCGTTTCTTAAAATAACTGGGGCGATACGATCAGCGAATTCAAAAGTGATGTTTTTCTCATCCAATGCATTTAGAGCATCAATAAGAAAACGGGAGTTGAGATTGATTTTGCCGGGAATTTCGACTAATGTTTCAATCCTAGAATCATTTTCCCCGAATTCGTTTGCAATTGATTTGACTGAAAAAGTATCCGGTAAGATAGTCTCACACACAATAGAACCACCAGTGGAGCGGGCGAAGAGCGCAGCCAACTTAGTGACCCGTATTAACTCGTCGCGACCTAGAGTTACTTTAATATTGTTGTCTTTAGGGATAAGTTTCGGATAATCCGGAAAACTGGCGTCGATGAGTTTGGAGATAATCTCAACTTCGCCGAGCCGGAATCGGACTAAATCCTCATTGAAGGAAATTTCAATCTCTTCCATTTCATCATTGATAGCCCTGAGTACCTCTTGAAGAGAAGTGGAGGGGACGATAGCTTTGACTTCACTTTCTACTTTATTAATGAGTTTTTTCTCGGCTAGACGATAGCCATCGGTAGCAGCAATAGCGAGGGTTTGCTCGGAAGTATTAAAGAATACTCCAGTGAGAGCGGGACGTGTTAAATCATTAGAACTCGCAATCATAACTTGGCCTACACTATGTTTAAATTCATCTACACCCATTTTGTAGACAACAGCTTCATTATCATCTATTTCTGGGAGTTCTGGAAAATCATCAGCGGGTGCGCCATTGATGGTGGATGAATATTTTCCGGCCGAAATAGTGATCTTGGTATCGGCGGAAGATATCTCAATAGTTTCTCCTTTAGGAAGATTAGAAACGAATTCTGCTAAGAGTTTAGCTGGTACGGTTACGACACCATCTTCGGAATCTGATACTGGTAGGAAGTCTATAACGGCCATATCTAGATTAGTGGTAACGAGTGATACTTTTTTATTATCCACACGAATAAGCACGTTGTTTAATATAGGTAAAGTAACTTTGCCAATAGCAATTCTACTAACGTTATTTAACGCTTTGCTTAATTTTTCTTGTGTGACTTTGATTTTCATAATGTTTTTCCTTCCTTTCTATTATTTAAATATATAGTAGTTGTAGTTGTAGGGTCTGTGGAATAGTGGAAAAAATAGTTGAAATATAGAGGTGGTGGGGTTGTGGTAAAGTCGGTGGGAAGAGTGGGAAAAGTCGGTGAATAAAATATTTTTTACACAGGAAATATGATTATTGGTGCGTTGTACACATTTTTTTACGCGGGAATTACACTGGAATTTTCGCTGGGTTTTACACGGGATTTGCACAACTTCATTAGCCATAAATACGCTCCTTGATTTCTTCGATTTGGTCTCGGAGAATAAAATTTAGCTTTAGGTCTTTTTCGATTTTTTTAATGCCATGCATAACTGTGGTATGATCCTTGACTCCTACCTCGGAGGCGATCTTTGTAGTACTGAGACTTAATTCTTTGGATAGAATAAACATGGTGACTTGACGAGCAGTCTTAATATTGGCGACACGGGACTTCCCGCACATTTCTTTGACGGGGAGATTATAGTATTTGGCGACTTTTTCGACGATTTGTTTAGCGGAAACGGGACGGAGTTTACTGGTCTTATTGACTGAAACGGAACCATTTTCGATTAATTCCAATGGGGTGAGACCGCGGACTTCTGACATGAGGAGGATAGTGGAGAATTCACCTTCGAGGTCACGGATGTTCGTATTGACGTTTTCGGCGATATATTCGATAGCCTCTGGCTCGATGTCGGCACCCATTAATTCGGCTTTGGCGCGAAGGATAGCACATTTGTCTTCGAATTTAGGAAGCTGGAGATCGAAAGCGCCAGCCCAAGTTAGGCGAGAAGCAAGTCGTTCGTCTACGGATTTGATTTGGGAGGGGAGACGGTCGCTAGTTACGATAATTTGTTTGTTGAGCTGATAGAGATCATTGAAGATGTTGAAGAATTCCTCTTGGGATTTTTCTTTGCCTACGATGAACTGGAAATCATCAATAATGAGACAGTCTAGTTTACGGAATTTGAGATTAAATTCTTTACCTTTACCTATTTTTACAGCATCGACGAAGTCTGAATAAAAATGTGATATAGGTGTGTAAAAAATTTTTAAATCTGGGTTCTTCTTAAGTAATTCATTGCCAATAGCTTGGACTAGATGTGTCTTACCAAGTCCTGGACCGCCGTAAAGAAAGAATGGATTATAGCGGGTGCCTGGTGCATCAATGATACTGCGCGCAGCCGAGACGGCAAGATCATTATTGGAGCCTACAACGAAATTATCTAAAGTATATTTCTGATTGAGACCATTGTCGTGGGGGTTGGTTTCTTTGATAGTTTTTTTAACGGATTTTACGCGTTCTTTAATAGATGAGGAATTAGCAGTGATTTCGCGAGGACGAATTCTGGATTTCTTTTCAGTTTTTACTTCGAAATCTATATGATTGATGTTGATATTATTATTTTGTAATGCGGTGGTAATTAAATCTAGATATCTGGTTCGAAGTTGTTTGATGTGGAATGAATTTTTGACACCAATTATAATATTACCATCCGTGGTGGAAATAAGTGATGTGTCTTGGAACCAGGTGGAAAAATTAGCAGCAGAAATTTGTTGTTCAATCTCAGCTAGTGCGTTTTTCCAAACGTCATACATTGTGGTGAACCTCCTTCGTATATGTAGTATTATAGCACGAAAAGTGGGTTTTCCACAGGGTTTTGGATAAAAAGAATGTGATGTAATATGGAGAATTGAAAACAGATTGGTAGTTTTCCACAGAAAACATACTACCTCTAAAATAAGTGTGGAAAACTCCTTGAAAAATGTGGAAAAATGAGTTATACTATATAAAGAATTTGAAAATATTTAAAGTTTAAGGAATAATAATATGCCAAAAAGAACATATCAGCCACACAAAAGGCAACGTAAGCAAGAGCATGGATTCATGAAGCGAAATGCTACAAAGAATGGTCGTAAAGTGTTGGCGCGTCGTAGGCTTAAGGGTAGAGCAAGACTAAGTGCTTAATAAAAAGTATCGCTTTCATTCACGGGGTGGGGTGAGGTACGTATATAAAAATGGTAGGACGATTCGTTCTCCGAAGATGTCTTTGGTTTTTGTTGAGAATACGCGCGGATTTACGCGTTTTGCGGTAGTGGTATCAAAAAAAGTAATGAAAACTGCTGTTGGGAGGAATCGGATTCGTCGAAGAGTGTATGAAGTATTACGAAAAAATATGGATTTGATACCTAAGAATAGGGATTATATTTTTGTGGTTTATTCAAAGGATATAATAAAGATATCTTCTGATGAGCTCGAGAAAACACTTGGAAAACTAGTAGAAGAAAGTAAGGTGTGTTATAATGAAAGGAATGGATAAAAAGAGTGTCAGAAAATATATCTATTGGGGGTTGTTTGGTTTGTTTGTTGTGGGCTCAGTGTTAGCTGGTAGCCCATTTAATTTAATTGATTTACTTGTGGTGCGTCCGATTGTGAATATTCAGTTTATGATATTTAACTTGGTGCACGATTTTGGTCTAGCAATTGTAATTTTTGCAGTTCTGGTTAAACTTTGTATGTGGCCTTTAACTAAGAGCCAACTTAATCAAACTAAACTTATTAGAAAAATCCAGCCGGAACTAACACAAATTAAAAAGAATTGTAAAGGAAATAAACAGCTCGAATCTTTACAAACGATGGATCTATATAAACGTTATAATGTAAAGCCGTTTAGGTCTATTTTGACATTATTAATACAATTACCGATTTTTATTGCTATTTTTTCGGCGATTCGAGTAATTGCTACGCCAATGCCAACCGATAATTTGTCGAATAGGGCATATGGAATCGTGGCTTATGAGGGGTCGGAGATTCGAGGGTTAGAAGAGAAACAGGATGCGTATCTTGCAGATTTAATGAATGACGAAATACCGGTTGAAGAGAAAGTGGAGTATGATTTTCATCCACAATTGTTTGGGCTGATTAATTTAGAAGTACGTGCGAGTGACGTGTTGACGAATTTTAGTTGGAGTGCGCTATTCATACTGGCTTGTGCTGTACTAGCTTCGGTAGTACAATACTGGGCTACTAAGCAGCAGATGCCTTCTGGAAAATCTGAGAAAAGGAAGAAATTTCGTGACCTACTGAATGACGCAAAATCGGGTAAAGATATTGACGAGTCTGACATATCTGGAATGGCGACTGGTCAGATGTCAATAATGATGCCTGTGATGATGTTTGTGATTATGTTTAATTTGAATGGTGCGTTGGCATTTTATTATTTCTTAAGTAATATTATAACGGTGATACAGCAAAAGATTATTTTAAATAAAGTGGATGATGAGATTGATGCTGCGACTGATAAAGCCGTGCTTAAGGAACTCAGTAAGATAAAAGAGGCCGAAGTGGTCGAAAATAAAAAAACAGGAACAAAAATAACACGTATCTCCGCAAAGGATATTAAAAAGAAAAGGAGATAAAATATGAATAAAGATGAATCGATTAGGTTTGCGGCGCATTACCTGGAGGATTTGTTGAGTTTTTTTGGGATAAATGTGGCAGTATATTCAACGATAGATGACGAGGTGATACAATTATCGGTGCCGTCGACTTCGCTTAATTCATTATTGATTGGTAAAAATGCGGATAATCTAAGGGCTTTGCAACATATTGTGTCGATGGCTTTGGTATCTAAAGAAGCGGAAGTGACGCGGGTGAATGTAGATGTGGCGAATTATAAAAGGCAACGAGCGGATAGGATTATGGAAAAAGCTGAAGGATGGATTGCAAAAGTGAGAAAGACTGGGGAATCAATGGAAGTGAATCTGAATGCGGCGGATAGGAGGGTAGTGCATAAAATGGCGGCAGATTATTCGGATATAGAAACGCATTCGGAGGGGGAAGGGCGAGAACGAAAATTGATTATTAGTAAAAAATAAAACGCTTGCGTTAAAAATAAAAATGGCTTATAATAGCCATATAGATGAGTGGAGGAAAAAAATCTTTAAATATTGAGATGTGTGACGAGGTTTATTACCCGAAGGTTACTTTCGTGCACACGGAATCAATTGTTTCAGAAACGCGGGAGCCAGATGAGAGCGAGACGGTAATACTTTCAGATATCGTAGAAAAAATGGATAAGCCGAAGCAATAGCGGAGTGTTTGGAGATTGTGGTGTTCGAGATTGGCTTCAACTGCGGTAATGATTATTGCTTTATGTGCAGTAGTGTTAGTAGGGTTGCGATTGGCTGGATTTAGGACATTTACGGTTATGTCTGGTTCGATGGAACCAAATTATCCGGTGGGAGCAATGATATACGTAAAGCCGGTAAACTATTATGATCTAAAAACGGGGGATGTGATTTCTTATGTTGCGAGTGATGATAAGACGGTTGTGACGCACAGAATCGTTGAAATCGAGGTTGATAAGCAAGATTCAAATGTATGGAGATTTAAGACTAAAGGTGATGCGAATGACGTGGCTGATTCGAAGTTGGTGCACTATAAGAATGTGGTGGGAACACCAGTAGCAGTTATTCCGCTTATTGGCTATTTTGTACATAATATCCAGCAGCCGCCTGGGGTATATATCGCACTAGTGGTGGGTACTCTCCTACTAGCGTGGACGTTTTTACCAGGAACTCTGGAGGGAAGGAGGAAAACTGCGAGAAAAAGTGTAGCCTAGATAAGGGGTAATATTAACTTTAAGTGTGGAGAAAGGAGGTGAATGTATTACAAGATTAGAATCACAGTGGTTTCGTTGGTGGTGATAGTTGTTTGTGTACTAAGTTCTGCTGGAACATTGTCGTATTTCACTGATTCAGATAGTAAGCAGAATGATTTTACGGTAGGGAATGCTTCGACAAAACTTTCAATCTATAAAAACACTGACGGTGCACCATTCGATGTTGCTGATTTGGGTCCGTTAACTGACGGTATGCAAGATATACCGTACTATCTGCAAGCGACCAACGATGGTAATATACCGGTGTACCAAAGATTCCGCGTAGTGATTCCGATTGAATTAGCTAATGTTCTGACGCTAAAAATAGATAACTGTACATTGGTTGTAGATAATACTGATACAGATGTGAGTAGATGTGAAAATGCTAATTATAGTATAATCTATAATAAGTCTGTTGATGTTGAGAATACACCAACTTATGCTGAATACTATATCGTTAGTAAAAGTAAGTTAGGTGTAGGCGCAAAAACCAGTGAGTGGCCGACGGCTGCGATAGCTGTGGGTAATATCTCGGATGTTGAGAATTTTGACCAAATTGCAACATGTGAAGATAATGATGCAAATAAGTGTTCATTTGGTGTTCGAGCATATTCAGATGTGATTCAGATTACTGGGTTTACGAATGGTGCAATACAAGCCTTCGAGAACTATACGGAAACATATAATTAATTTAGTTTAATATTAATTAATAATTAAAAGGAGTTATTAAAATGAAAATTAATCGCAAAACTGTATTGTCAACAGCAGCCGTACTTGGTGTGGCGGCTTTGGTCGCTGGTGGGACGATTGCGTATTTTACGGATAAAGAAGAAACAAACAACCAGTTTACGGTAGGTAATGTAGATATTACTCTATATGAATCACAACTGCACCGTGAGAACTCTGGTCGTATGGGCAATTTCCCGGCACTTGCTTCTGATCCGGATTATTGTGACTGGACTGTGTCTAGTACGGTTCCGACTACTGCTGGTAATGCAAGCCTAATCAATGGTTCTTATGAAGCTGCGCGTTACTGTACTCCGAATATGGACGTAGAAGTGGCAAGAGCTGATGGTATTACGGCTGTTGCAAATGGGCATACCGCATCTAATCGTGGGTGGGGCTTTTCTGACGATGTGATCAAGGCGGATGCTGAAACTTACAAAAATACTGAAGCCGAAGATGGTGCTGATGGTTACTTTACGAGAGCTTCTCAGAACATTGTGCCTGGTCAATGGGTGCGTAAGTTTGCTTACGTAACAAACGAAAGCGATAGTAGTGACGCGTTTGTATTGATCCGTTACATGGTGCCAACTAGTTATGCTGGTAATGTAGATATGAAAGTTCCAGGCACTCCTTATGAGGAAGATGTACACGCTGACGTCGCTGGTCATCAGGGCTACTTTACTGCATTAACCAAGGATGCTTCTGGAAAATATGTTGCATTTGATTCAAGTGTAAAGGATTCTATGGATAATTACGAAGGTTACACTGAGACTATCGACGGTGTTGAATATAAAGTTTATGCGGCTGTTACTACCGACGTTGTTAAGCCGGGCGAGATGACATTTTGGAGTCCAATTAATACTATTCGCCTAAAAACTACCGCAACTAACATTAATGATCCTACGGCACCAGTAGCTGATCCTAACTATGTTGCGCCTGCCACGCAAATCGATGTTAAAGTAGATGCACAAGCGATTCAGGCTAAGACCTTTGCTAATGCAGTTGAAGCGATCAATGCACTTTAATATTGTTTAAAACAAACAGGGGTCGGCTGGGGAACTGGTCGGCCCTGAGGGGGGATTTTACCAATAAGTAAGGAAAGGGAAATAAATAAAATGGCTAATAAGGGCAAGTTGTATGTTTCTTTGGCGAGTGTTTTGTCGTTGACTTTGGCTGGTCAGTTTGTTTATTCTCCTGTCTTTGCGAATGGGCCGGTAAATATTAGTATTGTGGAAATGGCGGATGATGGGAGCGGGAATTTGAATCTTTGGGAGGATATTACGGGCGCGATGCCAGGAATGAACTATAGTGCAATCCCACGGGTATTAAATAATGGCGATGTAGCTGTTCCGGTGACAATGTGTCTTACGGAGTCTGGAATTGATGTGGAAGGCAATATGATTGAGCTTGACGCAGGGACTTTTCAGATTGACATTAATGATACTTATTGGACGAGAGTAAGTGGGGAGGACAATGATGGAATAGTAGCTTCGCCAATAATGGTTTGCTATAAGTATAGCTCGGATTTAGCGGTGGGGGATATGACGGAACCATTATTCCATGAAATATATCTAAGTGAGCAACTTGGAAATGAACATAGAAATGCGACTTTTAATTTGCATTTGGAGGCTTATGCGGAAAGTGGTGATATTGCCCCGGATGAAAGTAGTTCGGTTGCGGTTCCTGGTGAACCTGATACTGGGGTGTTTACTGAGTCTGAGTCGTTGACAACCGTTGAATATGTGTTTTTGTCGCTCGGTGCGGCGGGTTTGGTTGGGATGATGGTATATCTATTGCTTAAAGCTTCGCAAAAGGAGTAGATTAGAATAATTTATATAATACGGGTAGATGTTTTACTCTTCTGAGTTTGGTTTGCCACCGAGGATGATAACGAAGTCGCAGGTGGTGTCGATACCGGCGGGGAGATTATTGGCTGGCTCGGCGGTGATATGGTATTTTTCTTCGAGAAGTTTCTTAGTGCCGGGTTTGGAATCCGTGAGATCGTAGAGGGTATATTCTGCGGAGTATTCGCCTGCGGGTGCATCGTCGACATAGATGGTTGGGTAGCCTTCTTCATCGAGGGATGCTTGTTCAGTGCTAGCGAGGCCTGGTGTGTCAGTGCCATTGAGAACTAAGATCGAGGCGTCTTCATATTTTCGTGGATCACTACTGAACATTTTGGCGACATAGTTTTGGATTTTGGTATAGTAATTGGCACCACCAGCAGGAAGGACATAAGAAATGCCATTAATGGTGCCGGTAGTCATGAGACGTTCTGGTTCGATGAGGGAGATTTGGCGCATATTATTGAGATCGTAGGCTTCGGTGAGATGGGCAAGGGTCTTGATTTCGTCGATGGAAAAGTTGGTGCGAAGGTTATCGCCAAGGGTGGAAGCTAGACCCATGAGGTCGGTAATGGATAAATCTTTTTCGAAGACTTTGTCTTTGATGCCGATGAGGATTTTTTGTTGAGAAGCGCCACGAGAGAAATCACCGGTAGCCGTACCGTGACGAGCGCGAGCGAGGCCGAGGGCTTGCTCACCATTAATGGTGTATTCGGTGCCGGCTTGGAAGACGGCACCAGTCCAACCGTAGTCTTGAATATCTTCGTCTAAGGTGACATTAATGCCACCGAGTGTATCGACGATTTGGACTAGTGAACCCCAGTTGATATGAGCATAGTATTGAAAATCTAGTCCGAGGATGTTACTGACTTCATTCATGAGGGCTTCGGCGCCGGCCTGTTCATTATCGCCTTCCATATTATTGCACCAGTAGACTTCGTTAATTTTGCCAGTGGCAGTACAAGTGGGGGAGGCTTTAAGATCGCGGGGGAGGGAAAGCATGGCAAAGTCGCCGGTTTCTTGATCTAAACTGATGATCATAATGGAATCAGTGAGTTGAGCGCCATCGTGAGTGCCATTACCTTCGTCACCATTCATATTGTATCCACTGGTGCCAAAGGCTAGAATATTGGTACGACCATTTTCGTCGGTCTTGAGTGGCTCATAATGCTCAGTAGGGAAGATAAGATCGAGGACGTTGCCTTGACCGCCGGTGATTTTGGCGATGATGTCGTTACCCCATAATATGAGCCAAGTGACGACGCCAATGAGTAGAATTAGGATAGATAAAATAATACCGGTGATGATTTTGCGTTTTTTAGTCATGGGTTTCTTGGATTTTTTAAGTTTTTTTGACTTTGGTTGATTGCTGTTGTCGGATGAGTTTTCTGTGAGTTTGGTATGACTGGAAGATTTAAGCTCGCCACTGACTTCGTCAAAATCAAAAGCCTGAACTGGTTTTAGAAAGTCCTCGATGGCGTCCGCTTTAGGCTCCATAGAATCTGGGGTGATGGTGGCGGTTGGAGCTATGGCGTTGGCGGCAGGTTTTTTGGTGGGGTTTGCTATGGGCTTTGCGGATTTTGATGGTTTGGAAGATTTGGGGGTAACGGATTTAGAAGCGGACTTAGAGATGGGCTTAGGTTTGATTGGCTGGACTGCAGGCTTAGCGGCCTTGATGGTCTTAGTGGTGGATTTATTCGGGGTGCGGGCAGCTTTGGACGGCGCCTTTTTAGGGCGACGAACAGTAAGGCCATCGATTGATTTATTTTTGTCCATTGTTTATAATTATAGCATATGGGTATTAAATTAACAAAAAAACAATTAGCGGTTCTTGATTTTTTGCAGGATTTTAATGAGGAAAATGGTTATTCACCGTCGTATCGAGAAATTATGGCGGGGTTGGGGCTGTCGTCAGTTTCGGCGGTAGCGGAGCATGTGGAAAACCTTGTGGAAAAAGGTGTGCTTCGTAAGGTACCTGGGGCGGCGCGGTCGCTTGAGATTTTGGATTATAAACACGAGGAGACAGTAGGGTTATTCAAGGCGAAGATGTTGGATTGTACGGATGAGGAACGGAAAGTTCTGACAGAGGCAGCGGAGATTTTGGGGTTGGATTTGACGATTAGTTAGCCAAAAGAGCCTGAAGGGGGTTGACAAACATTTACAAGTTACTTAGAATCGTGTATAATTTTATTAGGAGAAATGTCAATCATGGCAAAAAAAAGAAAACAAAACAAAAAATGGATTTCACGAATATTGCTGCTGGTATTGCTGATTGCGGCCGGTGTGGTGGCATATTTAGTATGGCAGAGCTATTTTGATGAAAAGAAGGGAGAGCCTCAGGAGGAGGTGGTGCAGGAGACTGCAGAAGTGAAGAAAGATGATACTATAAAAGATGATGTGCCTGAGGTGATTGAGAAAGAAAAAGTAGCGCAGTATGATGGGGAAGACCCAAATACGGCGGAGGGATTGACTGGGGCAATGACTTATGCGGGTGTAAGCGGTGATAATTTGATAATAAGGGTAAATATTGACCAATATATAAGTGATGGCAATTGCGTTTTGAGCTTGACTCGTGATGGGAGGGAGGTGTATCGTGACACCGCTAATGTTGCTACGGCGGCGGCTACGGCAACTTGTGAAGGGTTCAATGTGCCGGTGAGCGAGATTGGCAGTGGCCATTACGACATAGTAATAAAGGTGAACTCTGGCGAAAAAAGTGGCGCAATAAATGGGGAGGTTGATGTATGATGGAGATAAGTGGTAATAGTTTAAGAGTTCGACGCAGGGACAAGCGTGGGCGATATGTGTTGCTGGGGGTATTTGTGATGATTTTCCTGTTTACTTTTATGTCACAAAGGTTTAAGGGGTTAGAGGAAGAGGCAGACGCGGCAAGTTTGGCTGGATTTGATCCGGGGTATATTATATCGGATTACCAGATGGGGAATTATAATTCGATGAGTGAGGCGGATATTCAGAATTTCCTGTGGTCGAAGGGGAGATGTTATAATACGAATTTTGGCAGTGTGGGAACTAGAGTGGATTATTTCTCTGATGTTACGCCGCCAACGACTTGGCACGTGAAGGATGGACATACGGTGTGTCTGGCGGAAGAAAATATGAATGGAGAGACGGCGGCGCATATTATTTGGCAAACTGCACAGGATTATCGAATAAATCCGCAGGTGTTGATTGTATTGCTACAGAAAGAAACCGGGATGATTACTGATCCGATTCCAAACAGCTGGGATTACCAAAGAGCTGCTGGGTATGGATGTCCGGATACAGCGGCGTGCTCGTCTAAATATTATGGATTTAAGAATCAGATTCGAAATGCGGCAGCCTTATTTAGAACTGTGCTAGATGGCGGATGGACGAATTACCCGTTAGGGGATAATTATATTCAATATAATCCGAATTCCGGCTGCGGTGGGTCAGTAGTGACTATTCGGTCGCTGGCGACGTCGGCGTTGTATAGATATACGCCATATCAGCCAAATGCGGGGGCACTCGCGGCAGGCTATGGGACGGCTTATTGTGGGGCGTATGGGAATAGAAATTTTTATTTGTATTTTGAGGATTGGTTTGGGGGGGTGACGAGTGAGTCTAGGATAAATGAGTATTATATATCTGTTGGAGGAGAGAATGGTTTTTTGGGGACTCCTGTAAATGAAGAGAAATGTGGATTGGTGAAAAATGGTTGCTATAGAGTTTTTAAAAATGGATATGTTTATTGGAATAAGGAACATGGGGTTCATGCTCTTTTTGGACCAATCTTTGATCAATGGTTTAAAAGCGGCACTGAGTGGGGATATTTGGGCTATCCGATTGGTGATAAAGAAGAATTGGCAGATGGTGGGATAAAACAAAAATTTGAAGGCGGCGAAATTTATTGGACAAGCGCCACTGGGGCTTATGATGTTTCCGGTGGGATATACCAAGCGTATTTAGCTTATGGTACTGAATGGGGTGTTTTAGGTTATCCGACTAGTGGTGAACAGAAGGATTCTAATGGAACAACATATCAGACTTTTGAAAATGGTGTAATATATTGGAA
>Ga0256405_10003220_pt1 | contig 34464 bp, 26 predicted proteins | sample RumenRJG_02DNA_FD_189096 | JGI IMG/M metagenome (GOLD analysis project Ga0256405, IMG submission 189096) | Bovine rumen microbial communities from Lethbridge, Alberta, Canada - RJG_02 | ecosystem: Host-associated > Mammals > Digestive system > Stomach > Rumen | place: Canada: Alberta...
CACTTCATATCGAAATTCCAAATGAGTATAGATAACTGCAAATAACAGTTTGTAGGGGAGTTCTGATACTCCCCTATAAAAATGGCTATTTATCAACTGTTTGTTGTGACATAGCCTTTTATTTACGGAAAACGATTGGGTCCAACCGGATTTCGGGAACCGGGCAATTCCCAAATACTGCTTTACCCCAGGACGGAGATCGCCAGTCCGGCCAGGATCAGCAGCACCCCGAGGATCTTGATCCCGGTGCAATGCTCTTTCAGGATCAGCACCCCCAGCCCCATGCCGATGGGCAGTCCGAGCTGACGGAATACCTGAACGTATGACACGTTGGTGACGTAATTCATGGCGCAAAGCACCAGCGGATAGGAGAACGAGGCAAAAATCCCGGCATAGATCCCCTGTTTCAGCATCGTGCGGTCCCGGAATGCCCGCAGGTCCTGCCAGTTCGACCGGAACAAAAGACAGATCAGCCACAGGGTGGTAGAAAGCGCCATGCCGCGCGTGGAATAATAAGCCAGCGAACGCATCGGCGAAGAAATATCCCCGGCACATGCTTTCAGCACCTGCTGCGCCTGACTGTCGAAAATGGTGTAACCGGTCGTCCCGCAGGCGATCACCAGAATGAACAGCATGTTCCGGTTCAGGTAATTGGAAAGTTTCAGATCGGAAAAGGAGTTCTGCGGCATCAGCAGAGCCCCGGCGAAAACGATCAGGAATCCCACGATGGAAAAAGCGGACAGCGGTTTTCCCCAGCCCAGCGCGGCAGTCGCCAAAGCGGTCAGGATGATCGGCAGCGCCCGCATGATCGGATACGCGGTCGTCATTTCCATCCGCTTATAGGTCTGGACCAGTCCCAGACAGTATACCACATCGGCCAGCACGCTGGCGTAAAGCATCAGCCAGAATTTGCCCGGCATGCTCCAGACTGCCACGGGCGTCCAGAACTGGACGTGGAGCCAGAACAGCATGGAGGTGGAGCAGATGACCGCATAGAACGGGACGGTCATCCGGTTTTTCCTGGCCACCATGTTCCATGAGGCGTGCAGTCCGGCCGACAGCAGGATTAACAGAAATGCAGTTGCCGTCATTCAGTGATCCTCCGTATCCGTATCCGGACGCAATTATTGGTACGGAATAAAAACCGGACGCGGAGTGTCATGCAATGCCATAAAAACCGAAGCATGACCACATGCAGGAGCATCCTGTTGAAGAATGACACGGCGGAAGAGGCGCAGCGGCCCGCGTCCGAAGGAACCTGTCGCGATCAGATCATCGCCCGGCCCGCCCTGACATACGACCGTCCTCACAGCGTTTTCCTCCAGTAGAAGTTTCCACGTTGTGGTGGAACGGAAATTGACGGAAAACCACGTTTCCTTGTCCGGCAGGAATTCCGGCGGCAGGGACCAGATCAAACCGCCGACACCGTCCGGATCATGCCAGCCCCAATGGATCGGGCCGCTGGGCAATGCATCGTCAAAAAAGCCTTTAGTCTGGAATACCCAGAATGTTTCCCTGGAGAGGACACCGTCGGGAAACCAGTAATGAAGATCCAGCGGGGCGGCATCTGATCTGGCACTGTCATACTTCGGGGTCCCTTCCGCCTCAAGGTTGTCCAATGGCTCGATATAGGAGATCTTCCCGTTTTCAAGGTGAATATAACGCGAGGCCCCCCGGGATGCGGTGATCACGATTTTTTTCCCGTTCCAGTCCCAGACACTGTTGAAATGGAGATGTGCGGAGAAAACGCCAAGGACTTTTTCGTTATGGATCAATTCTTGCAGCAATGACGCAGAATCCCACAACATGCATGCACATTCGTATGGAAGGCCGGCGGGCATGATGTGCGAATGCAGCATGAGGATGACCGGAAGATCGGATGACCGGATGCTTTCTTCCATCCATTTCCGCTGTTCTTCTCCCAAGCGGTGCGTCGAAGAATCCAGCACCAGGAAACGGAATCCGGCTTTTTCAAAAAAGTAATATGGCCCGAGACCATCATAGGCGACAATGACGGGCGGTTGAGCGAGCCGGTTGTAAGGTCCCGGCAGATTTTGGGGACCGGAGAAACATTTCGTATTGGCATTCAGCATTTCAAACCAGTCTGTTGTCCAAACCCAGACAGGATATTCTCCCGGATGAAAATTCAGTTCTGCATCATGGGGCAGCCACGATCGAAAAGCCTTCATATAATTCCCCATGTCGTGATTTCCGCGAATGAGAATACATTTCTCTTTGATCGGAGAATAATACTGCATGAAGCGTGCATACTGTTCCGGACGTCCCGCGTCGGTAATATCCCCGCCTATCACAACGATATCCGCATCCTCTGCGCGTTTGAGGATTCGTTCTCTGGCTTTTTCCTCTTCATTTTCCGAACGCGATCCCAGATGCAAATCTCCGACAAAAAGTAACTTCATTCTTGACAACTCCTTTCAGGATTAAATTCAAAAAAGCGCTTCCGCGGACATTCCCGAGGCCAGTTCCGTGACCTGGCATTTCCAGATGCCTTTTCTGATATTTTTACCGGGCCGCACGAAAGTCTCCAGTTTGCCGTTACGAATGGCGTTGTATTCCATCCGGGGGGTTCCGGCGGGATCGGTCCAGCAGATACGCACGGGAACGGTTCCGCGGAAGGCTTTTCCGGATGAATTTGTCAGTGAGATTTTCGCCACATAATTCTTTTTTGCCGTAATGGAAAGTTTTCCGAGTGCTTCCGGATAGCAAAGCAGGATTTTGCCTTCCGAGGGCGCAAAGGTCAGATTCACAACCTGGTTTCCTTTTTTTACGGAAGTTGTCAGCTGTTTTCCTGCGGGGAATTCGTAGACAGTTCCGGTTTCCCGGTTCAGACGGACTGACGCACTTTGTCCGACTCCGGAATCCAATACAGCATGAAATTTCTTGCCCATGTGGCTGCCTTCCGTCCGCCTGTCATTAAGTGCAAAAACGAATCGTGTATCGGTGTCCTGCAAAGTTCTCAGATAAATTTCCACGCTGTCGGAATCTGCAAAGGTCGAAATGAGCGAGCGATATTTCGCCCGTAGTTTGTGTGCCTGTTCCAGCCGATATTCCTGTGCTTTTAATGCGGTCCATTGACTGCCGTGCTGAAGGTGATAATAGCTCGCCTTGACAGTAAAATCAAAGTTAATATCCAGCGTTTCCGCGCCGGGGATCAGTTTATCGAATGGACTGCAGGCAAGAATCTTTCCGCCTTTTTTTGCATAATCGCAGATTTCCCGGTAAATATCTTCCGGAAGATGTCCTGCCGAGGCGATCACCAGCAGCTTGCACTTCTTCCAGTCATGGTTCTGCCGGATGGTGTCTTCGAAGATGATATTGGATGGCAGATTTGCTTTCCAAAGCAGGTTCAGCATCCCGTTTTCCAGACAGTAACCGTAGCCGCCCCAGCGCTGGGCACCAAAAATCTGTCCTGCAGAAGACAGGAGCATGGAAACCGGACGATTTTCCCGTTTCATGCCGCGCGTAGCTGACCAGATCGGAGCGGCCATCTTTTCGGAAAAGTTTTTGAGGTTCGGAAGCAGCGTTTTTTCCCGATACTCCATGGGGCTGTCCGGGAGCAGGAATGTAAAAGAAAACAGATCGTATTTGTCCGGACGAGCCGCCAGCCCCAAAAACATCGTTTCCAGATAGATGTTTTCCGGCTGGACACCAGCTTGCCGTGAACGGGCCCGGCAGAAATTGTAATTGTAAAGCCACATCGAGGCTCCGAACTGCATTTTCTGTTTGTTTCCGCCTCCTGCAATTGCAGCAAGCATAGACTCAATTGCCATAAAAGATTCCCCTGCATCCGGAGTCGGATAGAACCATGTTCCATAAAAATCAAGTCCGATATTCCGGTCGAATACCGGGTAATTCCGGAACGGATCATGTTCCGTCTCCAGATTCGGATTGATTTTTTTCATGGCATCAGAAATTTTCGCATGCAGCAGATTGTCGCCAAATCCTTTCTTCCAAAGGAACGTCATCCAATTATACCAGACGTTATCCGTAGAAACGATGGCGGGGGTTGTCTTTTTGATCTTTTCCGGAAGTTTCAGAACAACTCCATCGGTATTGTCAATGACGGCGGCTTTTTCTTCCAGTTTCGGGATCGGTTGCCCAAATAGTTTTTCATAGCGTTTCATGTCCTCAGGTGCGCACGACAGGGTCAGGTGATTTTCCACTTCGCTGGTAAGCAGGACAGAGCGGAACGCTGGGTAATCCAGAAGAAAAGCCGCCAGCGCTTCACTGCGGCCGATCGCATAGGCTTGCGCCTCCGGAAGATTGAAATTCAGAATGCGCGCGTATTTCCCGTTTGGCAGGACAGAGCAGAGATTCTTCCGGGAGGGATCGACATTGGTAAGTACAGGGAATGTGGCTTTCATGACCATTCTGTTGCGGATGGCGATGTCGTTGACAAGCGCTGTCACTTTACGTGCTTTCTCGAAATCCGCATACGGAGAAAAGGAAAGCGCAGAACCGTTGACGCCATTTCGATGTAAAAAATCCAGAAAAGATGGCTGCGGCGATCCGTTCCAACTGGCCAGAACATAAGAATCCGCAGCGGGACGGTTCGCAAAGAACAGTTCGTATTCCGATTGAAGATCTCTTCCTTTCACTTTCCCTTGCACACGGACTTTGCAAGCGCCTTCATAGTCCGCCCCCTTCAGGGGAAGGTCCCATAAATGTTCTTTCCCCGCCTCGATTTCCGCTTTCTGCAAGGGAACTTTTGTGCCATCCGGCAGTATCGCCTGTATCTGTCCCACCGCCGCTTTTGCTGTGCTCCGGTTTGCAAAACCGATCTGGAGGATCGGATTTTCATCCCGGTAAAAACTGTGGCGCAGAGCTTTCTGCCGAATCATGAACTCAAGTTCCCGGATTTCCGACGGCTGCATGGTCAGGGTCATATTCCGATAGGTCTGCGCTTTCACCAGTCTGAAAGTCTGTTTGCGTCCGCGTACTCCGAGTGCAACTCCTCCGGACGGCATATCCGGGCAACGGACACAGAACAAACCGACATCATTCAGTTTTACCTGAACCGCATCGGCGGAACTGCTGATCCGGAATTCCAGCAGTTTTTTCTTATTGCCCGCATCGATCGGAAAATCCGTGTTGTCCGCACTGGCAAGCAGCTGAAGCTTTCCCGCGCGGATGCGGTATAATGAAACCTGAACCGCCGTTCCGCTTTCATGAATCAGACGGAATCCGTTTCCCCCCTCGGAAATGCCGAAGTCGATCCAGGTGGTTCCCTGTCCGTCGCCAGGCTGGGCCGCAATCGTCAATGCCGTGTTCGGCCCGAAATGGATCCGGTCGGTCCGGGTGACGGAATCCGCTCCGGAATCGTCGGAAAATTCCCGGAGCCCATTGCGCGTTATTTCCCATTTCCCGGAAACAGCTTTGAAATCTTTGAATTTGCCATTGGCAAAATCCGCGCGGAAGTGAGGCAGATCTGACACAGCCGGGGAACAGACTGCCAGAGCCGACAAGAGAATGATCAGTATAGTGTGTTTCATATTTCACCTGTTAGTTTGATATTATTTTAGTGAAGATGAATTCGGCGTGACCGCTTTCCGCTCGATAACCAGATTCCGGAACTGTGCCGGAAAGCCGAATCGACCGCCCCGCGAATAAATTCCGATCCGGATAGGCTCACTGCAGAACGGGGGAAGCTCCCCACACGGGAATTTAGCCCGTTCCGTATCATTTACATAGATTCGGCATTCCTTGCGGTCCATGGTGACCGTGATCTTCATCCATTCCTGCGGAATGATCGGGATGCTGACATTGAAAATGGTTCCAATTTTACCGCGGCCCGGCGGAAACATGAAGAATTCCAGGTAAAAAGGCCCGAAAGTCTTCTTGTTGCGGATCCGGAGCTGCCAGGCACCTTGCCGGGAATCGGCGCCTTTGGTCAGGATCTGACAGCGGCTCCGCGTGGCTTCGCTCAATTCTTCCAGCGGCTTAACTTCAATGGACAGCGTGAACCCGTCGGCATCGGCAAAAGAGAAAAATGGACTGCTGGGTATGGTCGCTGTCGTTTTTCCGTCGCAGAGGATTCCTTCACCGCCGGTCATTTTCGCATCCAGTTCATCCGCCGTGGATGTGATTCCCAGATAACCGGAAAGCCCCGGTTCCGTTCCTGAATTTGCAAGTTCCTGTCCACTTTTTTCGGTGAGCGGCCAGTTCGCCGCAGAAAGTCCGGTGGCCGCGGCAGCCAGAGCGAGCATCAACAGAGATTTCATGATTCGATTCTAATGCGGTTAAAACTTGGTGCCGTATGGAGGACAGGCCGCCCAGATATCCGTATCAAGACTTGCCGCCCGTATCGGAATTACAGTATTGCCGGCATGTCCATCACCATGCAGAGTGTTGACCCTTTTGTTATGTCTGTCCAGTAAATTTTGGGGTAAAACCTCCTGACTGCTTGCTGCGCCCCATCCGTAATAATATATAGACGTCTTCAATGTATCAAAAGAAGCTCCTGCTTTATAATCCATAATTTGAATGTATTTACTCGGACTTTTGATCTTATCAAATCTGTAATATACCCCTGTTGCCGGTTTGTATGGATACAGAGTGGTATTTGCCGCATAACTCAATAAAACCGTATAGTTCTTTGTAAAATCGGGATCTGCCGGACAATGGAACAAGGTATTATCACCGGCACTGTATCCTTTATCCGGCGCATATTCCCTGAAAAATCTTGCCCAGGTATATGTTGCGTCCGGGTAATCGATCACAGATGGCGGAGCAATGCTTGCGTTATCCTCGCCGTAATGATGGGCAATCAACCCCTGTTGTTTCAGTTTTGAAGTACATGCGATCGATTTAGCCTGCTGTCTTGCTTTGTTCAGCGCAGGCAAAAGCATACCTGCCAGAATGGCAATGATCGCTATAACGACTAATAATTCAATAAGTGTAAATCCAAACCTTTTGTCATGCTCTGTAATGCTCATCTTTTCTCCTTCCTTTTTTGTTCCGGCTTAATATGTTATCCGCCATTCTTTTATTCATGCCTCTGGTTTACCAACAGTCCTGCAATATATCCCATTGCCGCCCGTTCAAATTCAATTGCCCGCTTACTGGCGCGCGCCGCCTGCTTTAAGGCAGCGGGATAATCTTGCAGTATCTTGTCGACGCGTTGAACGATCAACTCGGTATCGGAAACATTCAATTCGAAAATCCAGTCCTGCAGGCCGATGTCACGCCACATCTGTCCTTTCCATGTGTCTTCCGCCTGCCGCAGCAATATAGCCGGTCGGTGCTCATCAATGAAGATGATCGGGGAATGCATCTCCATGCTCAGCAGGAGTTTTGACTGCGCATAGATGCTTTCCGCCTCATCAGTGAGCCAGAATTCACGTTTCAGAACAACGTTCTTCCGCACATCTTCCGGCAGTCGTTCATATAGATAACGCCGTCCCAATGGAACCTGATAGTCGGTTTCCGGACAGATCAGGACTTTCATGTCATAATGTGTGACGATATACGTGATCACGCCACGCAGTTTTTCCATGTCAAGCTCGATTTTCGCCATAGAAGGCATTTCCCGCTTTGGATTTGTATAGTAAAAGCCATTATCATCGAAGTCTGACGGGGTAAAACGCAGCCGGGGAATTATGCAAACAAATTTTTCAAATTCAAGGCCGTTGTCCCTCATGAATTGATCCGCATTCGGATTCTTAAGCAGCTTCATGCCGAAAGTGCTGTCCGGCGCGAAGCCGACCATTGGACATGCCAGATCCTGCTGTTTCAGGAAGTATTCGGACAATGAGTCGCGGCAAAAGACAAACGCTGCTCCATCTAAAATCATCCGGCGTTTTTCAGTCCACAAGCCATCAGAAGAAACACCGAATAATCCGTAAGGTTTATTCGTTTTCTCCTTCCAATTCAGAATCCCCGCTGCTTCCATCCCTGCGCCTGAACCGCTGATCAGCAGGTCACATTCCGCGAAAGCCATCTGCACCGCAGCTTCATCTTCCACAAGGTGCAATTCCGGGAAATTCCGTAAAAGCAGTTCACGGACTTCTTTACTGATCACGCACGGCCAAAGCCAGACTTCGTAACCCGGCAGAAATTGTTTTGCCAGGTTCAAGAATCCGAGAGGGTGGGCAATATCTCCTATGTTTTTGATTTGCCAGCTGTTTCGAAGAAGTATTTTTTTCAATTGAGAATGCTCCTTGTGTTAAGAGAGACTGTTCTTCTGTTCACTTTTCCGGAACCGCTGCCACTTCGCCATTATGATCCGCGCGGCTTCTTCCGAAGACAATCTGCCTTGGAGAAGCTTATTCAACTCTTCTCTGACAAAATGGATGCAGAATCTCAAAAAAAGCCGCTGCAGGTTGTTTTTCTGAGGTAAACTGAATTGAAGAGATTCGAGAAAGCCTTTGACTTGTCTGATCCCATATCCGTATTCGCCGGAGAGCAGGTGAGTGCACTCTTCATGCCGGACCGGAATCGATTTTTTGATTTCCGCACATTTCTTTTGTATCTCCGGCGAGATCAGATAGGCAAGAAATTGTTCTGCCGCAGCTGCATTCAGACAATTCCGGGTGATCGCTACGGCAATATAGTCGGCTGCCAGTTTCTCTCCGGACCGCTTCGGGAACGGCTGTTTGCCATAGGGAAATGACGGTTCATCAAAAACCTGCAGGAAAGTCATCTGGGCAGGCAGACAAAGCAATTTTCCGCGCAGAAATGACTCAACATGTTCCAGCAGATCCTTCTGGGAGGTCATGAAAAGACGGTCCGCATTGCCCGCAGCTTTCTTTCCCGCCTCTGCGATTTCCTCCAGGATCCGCTGAAGCTGTCCGGGCGAATCCATGGCCTCGGGAGTTGCTGTATAGGAAAAATAATCCCAGACCCTTCCGCAGGCGAAAACATCTTTGGGCAATTTCTTCATCGACCGGGCAGCCAGATCGGCGAACCGTCCGCAGATCACTGCGCTTTTCAAATCCGGGAAACCGCATTTTTCTGCCAGTTCACGATTCCAGAAAAGCATCGGCACAACGAAATTGACGGGCAGACAATATTCCGGAGGCGCAGGCAGAAGACCGAACAGATATTCCTCCGAAAGCAGCTGCTTCCGGAAATCGTCGGAAAACCGTTGAAAATCTTTTTCCCGTTCGAGTCCGAAAAGATGGGAATCCAGAAGCAGATCGATCTCCTTTTCCTCTATGATCTCCCGGATCCGGGCCGCATCCGAACTGGACTCCATCCAGACAATCTCAACGGGGAAATCGGGATCAGCCGCATTGAAGGAGTCTACGACTTCGCTCCAGAATTTTTTCTGCGGCGGCAGATTTTCATACAGAAGGAACTTGAGAGAATACGGAGAAGCGCTTACCCAGCTTGCCCCAAGCGCCATTAAATTGTAGTCTTTATGTTTGTCCTGTTCCGCCATCGGAGCGACCATAGTCCCGAGTCGGCCATGCCGAACGATTTTTCCCTGTTCGTAAAATTTAATCATGGCATTGCGGATCGTAACGCGGCTTATATTCAGCTTTTCCGAAAGGACCCGTTCCGGCGGCAGCATCGTTCCCGGCTCTAATTGGGACAATAATGCTTCCAGTTTTTGCTCCAACTGTGTTCTCAGCGGAATTTCCGAAGACCTGTCCACATCTAAAAATGCGATGATTTCTGCCTTGTTCATGATGCCTCAGCTCTGCTATGGTTATATTGGATATAATACCAATAATATCAAATATATCCTTCAAAAAGAAAAAGTCAAGCCTTTTTTTGGAAAAAAGAAGAAATTTCCTGTTTCGATGGGAGCCATCGCCTTTTTGATCGACAAAAATTCCCGTCTGAAATATTCAAACGGGGATGTGATATGAGTTCAATATTGCGGGAAGCCGTAAAGCAGCCGCTGTCCGTTCCATTTCTCGGGGGGATCGGCTGAGAGGCACTTGGAAAACTTGTGTATTCCGGCTGCTGTTTCCGGGCTGAAAACGGACCGTATCCCGTTTGGCCGGGGGAAATCAGTTTATTTTCCCGGACTTTGGTATAATGCCCGGTAGCGGCGCGGGGTGATCCCGTAACGTTTCCGGAACAGCCGGATCAGATAATTGTCCCCGGAAAAACCGGTTTCGACCGCGATCTCGTATAAGGAAAGCGAGGTTTCCTCCAGTTTTCTGCGAACCTGTTCCAGCCGGAGCATAGTCACGTATTCCGCAGGCGGGATCCCGACGATCTCCTTGAATTTGTGAGCGTAACTCGAAAGGCTCATCCCGACTTCCCGGGAGATTTCCCGCAGATCCCATTTCCGGGCAGGGGAGGCTTCGAGCCGCTCGATGGAGAGGAAAAACTTCCGGTCGATCCGGGCCGAATACTGCTTCCAGTGCTTATGGGGCCCGTCAAAAGTCAAAATCAACAGTTGCAGCAGCAGGGAACGGATCATCAGACGGCGGCTTTTCCGGTTGGGATCCAGGTGCAGGACCAGAGTTATTTTCCGGATGATCTCCTCCACATTCATGAATTCCATCGGAGTCAGGTGCAGCTGGTGGACCGGCAGCGTGCGGTCCGGATCGAAGAATGCCTTGAAATATTCCAGCTGATCCAGTTCCGGGGCCAGATCACGCAGAAAATCCGGATGGATGCAGACATTGTAGATCCGGAACCGGCAGGTGTCCTGATACGAATGGATTTCGCCCGGCAGGACCGTGAAGATGTCGCCCTTGATCACGGTGTTGATCTGTTTTTTTTCCAGGTCGGCCCGGTCGTGGACCAGATGCATTCCGTGTCCGGCATAGACATATACGACTTCGATAAAGTCATGCCGGTGCGGATCCGTATTCGGTTCCTGTTCCGAATCTGAAATAGTGACCGGCAGCCCGGCATAATGGCGGAGCCGCGTCAAATGATAATGCAGCATTATCCTGACCCTCGGTTAGTTTGTCTTTTACAAGTATATATCCTGATTTTTTATTGTCAAGTATCCGGAAGATATTTTTCCGTTATTTTCAACTTAGATTTGCAGGAGTATGCTATTTTTTTGCAAACGGTGTATAGACAAATCGAAAATCTGTTGTTACATTAAAACGAAAAGCGGATTTTGAAATCGCCGCCTGAAAAAACAAGGAGAATGTTCACATGGACAATCAGGTCAACCGTCATATTTCGGTCATGCCCCGTATCCTTTGTGCGGATACGCAGAAAAAGACTATCGTCATCCATCCGCGCCAGCAGCACGTCCGCAAAATTCTTGACCAGGCCGGACAGGTTCGTTTTTTCCGGGTCGGCGGAGTTTCGAATGAAAAAAACTACATGAACTGGGTCCAATTTTCCGACCGGATCGAGTTCGCTCGTTCGGAAGGAAGCGGCGATCTGACCTTGTCCGTTGAGACTCCGGCCGAAGGCGAATATATCATTGCGCTGGGCAGCGAAAATCAGGATGGCGTGTTTGAAGAAACGGTCGTTCTTTCCGTTTATGCGCTCCGGGACGATCTGTTCCGGCTGATGCCTTTCAAAGGCGATTTCCACATGCACAGCACCTGTTCCGACGGCAGGGAATCGCCGGAATATGTGGCGGCATACAACCGGAAACTGGGATATGACTTCATGGCTTTGACCGATCATGCGGCATATGAGCCTTCGCTCATCGCCCGGAAAGCCATGGCGGATTTCGGTTGTGACATGCTGGTCTGTCCCGGCGAAGAAGTGCATTTGACCAAAAATTTCGTGCACATCATCAATTTCGGCGGCCGGACCAGTATCAATAAACTGGCGCGGGACGATGAGGAAAAATATTACGCAGCCGTCCGGGAATACGAGAAAAATGTGCCGGAAAATTATGACCCGTCCACACGGTTCCAGGTGGCGGCGACGGAATGGGTTTTTGACCGGATCCGGGAAAGCGGCGGCATTTCCATGCTCTGCCATCCGTACTGGCGTCCGAAGCATCATAATTACATCTGCGAGGATGTGATCGACCTCCTGCTGGAACATCAGAAATTCGACGTGCTGGAAGTGATCGGCGGTTTCTGGACCTGGCAGGTGGAGTCCAATATGCTTTCGATCGCCCGCTGGCAGGAGGAACAGGCCCGCGGAAAAACGATCCCCGTGGCCGGGGTGAGCGACGCACACGGCTGTTCCCGGGGACTGGCGGGGTGGTATTACACGGTGATTTTTGCCGAGGAACTTTCGTTCGATTCCCTGGCGGCGGCGATCCGGGACAACAGGAGTGTGGCGGTCCACTGGATCCCGGACACCTATCCGCTCGTGGTCGGGCCGTTCCGCCTGGTCAAATTCGTCCATTTCCTGCTGCGTGAATTCTATCCGGACCATGATGAACTTTGCCGCATCGAAGGGGAGATCATGCTGCGTGCGCTTGCCGGCGAAGAGAAGGACGCCGCTGCGGAAATCGCCGGACGGAAAGGTTCGGTCCATCGGTTTATGGACCAATGCCGGGGCAAACTGCCGGCAACTTCACCTGTCCGATAACGGGAAGGACGATCCCCGGACCGGGATCATGCTTTTATCCGATTTTTTTGCAGGATAATACTATTTTTTTGCATAACAGTCAAAGAAAATCCGAAAACCGTCTATTATATTATCAAAAAAAGAGGAGACATTGTGTGAATATGCAGACAGCAGCTTATTATTTTCCGAATTACCATGCGGACGCCCGGAACGAACTCTATCATGGCGTCGGCTGGACAGAATGGGAACTGATGAAATGCGCCCGGCCGCTTTTTCCGGGACACCGCCAGCCGAGGGTACCGCTCTGGGGGTACGGCGACGAAGCGGATCCGGCCGTGATGGCGCAGAAGATCGACGCGGCGGCCGATCACGGTCTGGATGCGTTTGTCTTCGACTGGTACTGGTATGACGGGCCGTATCTTCAGCGTGCATTGGACGAGGGTTTTCTGCGGGCGCCGAACCGGGACCGCCTGAAATTCGCGCTGATGTGGGCCAACCACAACTGGCGGGACATCCATCCGGTCAGCTACAACAATACGAAAACCGCTCCGACCCTGTATCCCTGGACCACCACTTACGAGACGGTCGGTTATGTCTGGGATCACCTGCTGGAACATTATCTCTGCCAGCCCAATTACTGGCGCGTGAACGGCAAACCTTATTTTTCCATTTATGCGGTGGTCCGTTTCATCAACCAGATGGGCGGCCCGGAAAAGACGGCGGAGGTGCTGGAACTGTTCCGCTCCAAGGCGAAGGCCGCCGGTCTGCCGGGGGTCCATTTCAATGCGGTCTGGTATGACAATCTGGACAATCAGCCGTTCCATCCGAAATGCACGGAAACCTGGCATACGGAGATCGGGTTCGACAGCTACACCAGTTACAACAATTCCGGCTGCACGCCGGTGTGGGGGAAAGGTTTTCCCGAGATCAGTTATGCGGAAGCCGCGGAGGAATATAAGCAGTTCTCCGAACGGGCTCTGGCCAAACTGCCCGCACCGTATTTCCCGGTGGTCACCGCCGGCTGGGACTGCACTCCGCGCACGATCCAGTCCGATGTCTACCGAAAGGGGGATTATCCTTTCATGCCCGTCATGGAAACCGACTGTGAAGCCTTCCGGAAATCCTTCCGCGATCTGGCCGGGCTGCTCCGGAACCGTCCGGAATCCGAACAGATCGTCCTGTTCAACGCGTGGAACGAATGGACCGAAGGCAGTTATCTCGAACCCGACACGTTCAACAAATACAAACTGCTGGAAATCATCAAAGAAGAAAAACAGCGCTATAACGGAATTTAACCAGGAAAGGATCATAAAATGAAAACGTCCCTGTTCACTCTCGCACTCGTTTCGCTGGCCGGTATGCTCGTCGCGGTCGAAACCAATTTCTATTTCAATTCGGATTTCAAAAACAAAACGGACAAGAAGGGGAAATTCATCATCCAGGATCACTGGTATGAAGGCAAGGCCTCCGTCGAAGGCACTTATGAAGGCAGTCCCGTGCTCCGGCTCGAACAGGTCAATGTCAAGTGGGGCGGATTCAACTGCGCGGCTCTGGTCTGGGCTAATGTCAAGCGCGATCTGAAACCGGGCAAATACACCTTCTCCGTCTGGTGCAAACCCGAAGGCGCAGTCTCCAGCGTTTCCATTTTGTATAACCTTCTGCCCGCCGGACAGGAGAAACGCGTCCGGAAGATGAAATCTTACAAAGGCGCCGATCTGCCGCCCGTCGGGAAATGGACCGAACTGGTGGTGAATTTCGAGATCAAACCGGGCGATTCGAAACAGAGTTTCGGTTTTTCCGCCCATTCGACGAAGGCTGTCGGCCCCAAGGTGATCCTGTTCGCCAAACCGCGGATCACTCCGGAGAATGACTGACCGATCCGGGTCTCGCGCCTGTCCGACCTGTCCGACAAGTCCGACTCCCGATCAACTTGTTATGAAAAACAAAATCAACGAAAGGAAGACAAGATGAAAACGAAGTCCGCAGCCAATTCATATTTCATATCTCATGTTTCATATTTTACGCTGATCGAGCTGCTGGTGGTGATTGCGATCATCGCCATTCTGGCGGGGATCCTGCTGCCGGCATTGAACCGGGCGAGGGAAAAGGGACGCGAGATCAGCTGCCGTTCCAATTTCAAGCAGATCGGTTCCGCCATCCAGATGTATTCCCTTGATAACAATGAATGGGTCCCGTTTGCAAGTTGTTACAGCAATATATCGGAAATGTACAAAAATATTACACCAGGGTCTGCCGTGACCAATGTGCGCAACGCAATGCTGATTTATTTTACTTCCGCTTATATGCAGAAAAAAGCATGGGACCGGGACAGCAAGCCGGTGCCGAAAGTTTACGTTTGCCCCGCGGGGAGCGATGACGAATATATTTGGAGTACCGGCGGAAGAACTTACGGGACGCTCGGTAATATTACCGCCACACTGGGAATGGGCTTGATTCCTTATGGCAAAGATCAGTTCCCAACGGAAAACTACAGCGTCGGCGGCAGAAATTACAAGCTGGCAAAACAGCCTTCCCAATACGGTTTTATCTTTGACGGACGGACCAAGGCAACCTTTCCCAACGGAGGCTTGACTGGAAACTGGACCACCGAGGTGGCGAATTATCTCAATCCTGTCGGTTCCGAGGCAAGATATCCGATGATCTCGCTCCGTCACAACAAGGCGTTCAATCTGCTGATGGCTGACGGCCATGTTGAAGGCGGGTTCAAACACACGATGCCGGAAGAGAAATTCCGTCGGCATTTCTTCTGGTACAGCAAATCGGAGCTGACCAAATCCAATGCGTTCCCGGCCAATGCGAACATCTGGTGGTCCCGATAAATCAAATCCCGACTTAAAGGAACAAAACGATTATGAAAAAACTGCTTTTCACTGCCGCGGCAATGGCTGCGGCGACGGTGCTTTCCGGGGCCAACCTGATTCCCGGAGACACGAGTTACGAAACGGAACCGGACACGCTGACCAGCGGGAATATGGATACCGGGCATGTGCCGTTTGTATGGGATGACCGTGAAGCTTTTCACGGCAAACGCTCCTTGCGGGTGGACTGGGATCAGAAGAACCGGCACCTGACCTTCATGCCCGCCGCGGATCAATGGGTGGACAACCATATCGGATTGAACACCGGTGATCTGGAAGACGGCAAGACCTACACCTTCTCCTTTTATGCGAAAGCGGAAAATGACAAGACGCCGCTGGTCCTGTGGCTTTGTCCTTCCGCCGGCTGGTCCTATTATCCGAAGAAATCCAATTATTTCAAAACATTCCGGCTGACCCGTGAATGGCAGCGTTATTCCTTCACGTTCACCGCGCGTCTGGCGAAAAATGCGCCCTTCAAAGGTTACTGCTGCATGTTCGGGTTCAAAAAAGCGAAACCGGGAAAATTCTGGTTCGACGCGCTTCAGCTGGATGCGGGCGAAAAGGCATCCGCCTATCAGCCGTCGGCACCGATGAGCTGCGGGATTCGGATGAACGTTCCGCCGGGCAGGGGGGAAGTTCGCACGACGCTCTGGGCGGTCTATTATGCGGGGAAAGACAAGATTTCCGCCACGGTCCGGGTCCTTTCCAACGACGGGAAAGGCGGCACGCTGACGGTCCGCACGATCGACTGGCAGGGGAAGACCGTTTCCGAATCCAAACAGGAAGTGAAAGGCGGGGAGATCATCCCGCTGAAGTTCGATCCCGACCGGCGCGGCTGGTTCAAGACGGTTGCTTCGATCTCGCGCGGCGGCAAGGAGATCGTGCGCCACACCGCCAACTTCATGGTCATGGACACCCCGGCGGAAACCGTGCCGGGGATCGAGCCGTTTTTCGGCATGTGGGCACCGATCGAAAGGCTGCCGCTGGTGATCCGGTTCGGAGCGAAGCGGTTCCAGATCGAACAGTGCTGGCGGACCACATATACCGGCGGGCTCGAGCCGGTCAAGGGAAAATATGATTTCCGGTATCTGGATACTCATTTTGCCCGGGTCGCCAACACCGGACTGAAAATCAAACTCACCATGGGAAATATGCACGTTCCGGAATGGTATTTCGATCCGGAACTGGTGAAAGAAGTGAAGAAATATCCCCGGGCGATCGAGTTCTTCTCCACCCGGGAAAGTATCGACGCCTGGAAAAAACAGATCCAGATGCTGCTGGACCGTTACGGACAATGGATCAGCACCTTCGAACTCGGGTTCGAAGACAACGGACGGCTGGGCTGCAACGGCTATTTCCGCGCCAAACACCCGGAATGGCTGGAGAACAACTGGGTCGTCCGCGGTCCGATCTTCGATTATTATTACGATGCGACCGCGGAGATGGCCGAACTGATCCGGAAGCGGTATCCGAAAATGAAAGTTTCCGTGGTTCGGCCCTCGGAAGGACGCGAAGGGGATGACTGGACTTTCGTCGAAAGAGTTTTCGACCGGATCGGGAAGAGTTTTAACACGTTCGGGATCGACACCTATCTGCTGAATCCGTATTCGTTCGGGCCGGACATCGCCGCGCACAACGGCAGTATCGACGGACGGGAATGGACCTGGAACCTGCTGCAGAAGTTCATCCGGAAATCCGGCCGCGGACAGAGTCTGTTCATCAGCGAATCGAGTCTGGAATGCGACACCCGTTATCCGGACGAATCGGTCTGGCAGCGGCTGCGCGCCGAAACGCTGGCCAAAGATTTCCTGATCAGCCGCGCACTCGGCTTTTACGCATACGACCTGTTCAGTCCCCTGTCTCCCTATTCTATCGGCAAATACGTTTTCAGTCTGCATCAGAACCACCGGGTGCAGATCGGTATGCCGGCAGTCTGTCAGGCGGCGCATCATGTGGAAAATTCGGTCAAGACCCGTTACATCCGTCTGCCGGGCGCAGCCAGGATCACCCTTTACAAAAAGCATGACGGCAGCGGCGCAGCGGCGATCTGGGCCGACAAAGGGTATTTCTTCCTGCCGGAAAATCCGGGCGCACTGCGCGTGATGGACATGATGGGCAATCCGGTGAAGCCGGGCAAGAACGGAAAATATCAGCTTGGCACGGCTCCGGTCCTGATCGTCGGCGCAAAATATGAGGACATGGAAAAATCCATCGTGAAAGGCGAGATCGGACAGAGCGATTTCTGCCGTCTGGCTTACGACGTGATCAAGAAAGACACGCTGACGCTCCGGATCGAAAACACCTCCAACCGGAAAGACCTCCGGATGAAAATGGAGATCATTTCCGATGCGGGGAAACATGTGAAGGAATTTTCCGTGGCTGCTTCCGGCAAGCGCACAGTCACCATGCCGGCTTCCGGCAAAACCCAGATCGTGATGCGGCGGACGGACAATGCCGCGGTCGATACCAGGGAAGTGACCCTTCCGCGTCCGATCGTGCTGAAGCGGACTCCGGTCAAGTTTGCGGAAGTTTCGGAAAAATTCCACATCCTCCCGAACGAACCCTGGACGCCGTGGGACGGCCCGGCGGATCTTTCCGCGCAGTTCTTCGGGTCGTGGGATGAGAAATATCTCAAGATCGAGGCGGTGGTGACGGACGACCTGCATTTTTCCATGAAAAACAGGCCGTGGAGCTGTGATGCGCTTCAGATCGCGCTCGATCCGAAAAGCAATGCCGGACTGCAGAACCTGGCACCCGGAACCGTCGGCAAGGACGATGTGGAATTCTGTCTGTCGCTGAGTTCGAAAGGCAAACTCAACCGGGTGATCTCCTTCGGGCGGAAAGATCTGTTCGAGCCGGGCGACTGCGTCGTGACGAGAGACGAGACGAAGAAAATGACCCGTTACCAGGTGCGGATCCCGTGGGCGAAACTCGACGTGAAGCCGCAGGCGGGCATGGTGTTCGGGATGAGTCTGGCGCTGTTCGACGACGATGTCGGCAACGGACCGGAATATTTCTCCCAGATCGGCGGCGGGATCGTCAAGCGGAAAAATCCGCGCGATTATTTGAAATTCGTGCTGGAATGACCGGATCCCGGCTCCGCTTGAAAATCAGGAGAAGCCGCAGTATATTAAAACAAGAAGAAAAATCCGCAGGAGGATCCATGTTGGAAAGACGTTCTTTCATGAAATATGCACCCGGACCGATCGTGTCGGCGCTGCTCGACCGGGCTACCGTTGATGAATACATATCGGCCTGCACGCAGGCTTCGATGGATGGGGCAGACGGAATGGCGATCGGGCTCGGGGCGCTGAAACCGGAATTCCGCAACCGGGAAGACCTGGAAAGGATCATTTCCTGCGTGCCTCGTCCGTTTTATGTCTATTTCTACCGCAATGACAAATGGGTCCCGGAAAACAATCAGGATGAGGATGCCCGTCAGAAACTCCTGCTGACCGCAGCCGATGCGGGTGCCGCCATGATCGACGTCATGGGAGATCTTTACGATCCGTCCCCCATGGAGATCACCCGCAAGCCGTCCGCGGTCCGCAAACAGAAAAAACTCATCGATAAGATCCATGCCAAAGGAGCAGAAGTCGTTATCTCCTCACACATGAAGCTGTTCCGGAGTTTTGAAGAAACGCTGGACCATCTCCAGACCCTTGCCGCGCGCGGAGCGGACCTGGTCAAGATCGTGACAAACATCGATACGCCGGAGGAACTGGCGGAGACGCTGCGGACCACGGTCCTGCTCAGGAAAACGATGAAGATCCCGTTTATTCATATCTGCGGCGGAAAATATGCGAAATTCCATCGCCTCATGTGCCCCTCGCTCGGAACTTTCATGAGCTTCGGGATGGTCGGCTGTCCGAACACCTGGTCTGTGCCTCAGCCGAGGATAACGGATCTGAAAAAGGTGATCGAAACGATCGGCCGGGGTGCAGGACCTCTTGAAATTTAAATCAGGAAAGGAATACGATATGAACGATCTGACTTTGAAATTTGAGGACCGCGTCGCGGTGGTGACCGGCGCGGCCGGGAGAATCGGACTGGCCACTTGCAGAATGTTCTGCGAAGCCGGTGTGAAGGTGGCGGCAACGGACATTTCCGTCGAAGCCGTGGAGGCGCAGATCGCCCCCTTGAAGGCGCTGGGATATGACATCCGCGCCTATGCGCAGAATGTTGCGGACCGCGAAGAGGTACGCCGCTCCTTCGACCAGATCCTTGCCGACTTCGGCAAGATCGACATCCTCGTCAATAACGCGGGCGTCTGGGAACATCGCGACGTCAAGGGCCGCCAGCGGTTCGACGAGATGAACATAGACGAGATCAGGCGGGTAATCGACATCAATTTATACGGGGTGATCTACTGCGTTCAGGCCGTGATCCCGCACATGGCGGAGCGGAAATACGGGCGCATCGTGAATCTCGGCTCCATCGCGGGTGAGGTCGGGCTTCCCGGTTTCGCCGACTATTCGGCATGCAAGGCGGCGGTCATCAAACTTACCGAGACTCTGGCAATGGAAAACGCCAAGCTCGGCATCACGGTGAACAGTGTTTCGCCCGGCATGATCCTGAACACCGTCATCCAGAATAACGGCACCTGGCTCGGCCGCTCCGGTTCGCCGGATGATATTGCACGCGCCATCCTGTTTCTCTCGTCCGACACCGCGGCATACATGACCGGGGTGGACATGACGGTTGACGGCGGGCGCATCCTCGGCGCCCACAACGAGAATTTTTAAGGGGAAACCGGAAACAAAGTGCTGAAGCCTGCCGGACCGGTGAAGTCTTTTCAGGAGGAACAGGCAGTCCTTCAACGTTATGAGATGATATTGAAGTGCTTTTACAGGGAGGAAACTGCAAGATGACAGAAGCCAAAATCAAAATCGCGATGATCGGCACCGGCAAACGGGCAGAGGTGGTTCGGGAACTGCTGGCTTATGCCGCCGGCAAGGCGGAAATTCCGGTGGTATACGATCCGGATCACAGCCGGGCGGAAAAATTCATCCGGGATCTTTCTTTGGAAGGGACCCGGATCGTCGGCACCTATCAGGAGGCGATCAACTGGCCGGGGATCGAATGGGTGATGGTCTTTTCCCCGAATTCGTTCCATCGCATGCATGTGACCGCCGCATTCCAGGCGGGGAAACATGTTTTCTCGGAAAAACCGATCGCGACCTCGCTGGAGGACTGCAAAAAGATCTACGACGCGCATCTGGCATCCGGCAAGCTCTTCGCCACCGGTTTTGTCCTGCGCTATGCACCGCTTTACCGCAAAGTCAAGGAACTGCTTGACTCCGGGAAATTCGGCAAGATCATGCAGATCGAAGCGAACGAGCATATCACGTCGAACCATGGCAGCCATATCATGCGGAACTGGCGGCGGCACACGGATATTTCCGGCCCGCATATCCTTGAAAAATGCTGTCATGACCTTGATCTGATCATCTGGTATTCCCAATCGCTCCCGAGCAGGATCGCTTCTTTCGCTTCGCGTGATTTCTTTGTGCCGGCCAACCGGAATATCGAAGAAAAATATCCCAAGCTGTTCGAAGGCTGGTATGACGCCCATGCGCTGAAATCGTCCTTCACCGGCGATACCGATCTGATGGACAACCAGATCGTCATTGCGGAAATGCGCAACGGCATCAAAGTTTCGTTCAATGCGACCATGTACAACTGCATTCCGGAAAGAAGGATGTTCTTCCACTGCACCATGGGCAGCCTGCGGGTGGATCTGTGTTCGCACCTGATCCAATACCGGATCATCGGCAGCAATGAGATCCATACCATCGACATCCCCGGAGACGGCCATGCGGGCGGCGATCCGTTCATCATGAAGGAATTGTTCGATACGATGACCACCGGGGCGAAACCGAAGTGCAGCGGCAGCGAAGGTCTCGAAAGCGCGGTTTTTGCGCTTGCCTGCGATCAGGCGTCGACCACCGGACAGATCGTCGATCTCGAACCGACCTGGAAGTCCCTCCAGAGATAAATTTCGGCCGGTTGGGGCCGGTGAAAAAAAAGACCTGCTGAAAAGCAGCTGCACAGGTTTGATATTTCGATGATGCCGCGTTATATTATGGCGGAGCATCACTGATAAATATGATAGAAAGGAAGAACGGAAATGTCTTTGCTTGATTGGCTGATCGTTATCATTCCCATGTGCATCCTGCTGGGGGTAGCCTTTTATTCAAGGAAATATGCCCGCGATGTGGTGGACTACCTGGCGGCCGGACGGATCGCCGGAAGATACGTGCTGGCGGTCGGGGACATGGCGGGAGGCCTTTCCGTTATCACGCTGGTTGCCGGCTGTGAAGTCTGCTATCAGACCGGATTTTCGGTCGGATTCTGGAATTCGATCCTGACCCCGGTCTGGTTGTTCATCGCGCTGACGGGATACTGCGTTTACCGCTGGCGGGAGACCCGCTGCCTTTCCATCGGTCAGTTCCTGGAATTGCGTTACGGAAGCAAATTTTTCCGCATCTTCTGCGCCGCGCTCCGGACCATTGCCGAATTGGTGACCAATGCGATCGGGCCCGCCATCGCGACGAACTTTTTCATCTATTATCTCGGTTTGCCGCACCGGGTCATGATCTTCGGGGTCAATCTGCCTTGTTACGGGATCATTGTCACGCTCTGCCTGTGCCTGGCGGTCCTTTTCATCTGGCCCAGCGGACGGATCTCCCTGCTGATCACCGATTGTTTCCAGGGATTGGTCTCATACCCCATTTTTGTGATCATCGTGGGATATATCCTCCTCAATTTTTCCTGGTGGGACGACATCGCTCCGGTCATGTGGAACCGGGTCCCGGGTCAGAGTTTCATGAATCCGTATGATGTTTCGCAGTTCCGCGATTTCAACCTGTTTGCCCTGGTGGTCACGCTCTGCGCCGGCATCCTGAACAAAGCCAGCTGGTTCGGCAATGACACCAATGGGTCGGCCCGGACCGCCCATGAACAGAAAATGGCGGGGGTATTGGGCTCCTGGCGGAACGGATTCTGCTGGCTGATGATCACATTGACCACCGCCATCGTGATCGTATTCATGACCAGCAGACATTATGTCCGGCAGGATGCGGAACGGAACAAATTCAAGGTCTCCAATGTCGAGGTCCGGAACGAGCTGAGCAAAAAAGTCCTTTCCGAGGTCGTGAACGATCCGGCAAAAGAAGTCTCGATCATGAAGAAGATCCAGGCGATCCCCGGTTCGCTTCCGCCGGAACATTATACCCGGAAACTTTCCCAGCAGCAGAATTTGGACACCCCGTATTTCGAACTTGTCAAGTCGGAATTCGGTGATACCCCGCAAGGCCGCCATCAGTTCCAGCAGTTCCGCACCCTTTATCAACAGATGATGATGCCGTCGGTCATCCGCAGACTGTTCCCTGTCGGCCTGCTCGGCCTGTTCTGTCTGCTGATGGTCATGCTGCTGATCTCCACGGACGACAGCCGGATCTTCAATGCGTCCGCGACCCTGACGCAGGACATCGTGCTGCCGCTGTTCAAGACGCAGATCAGTCCGAAGCTGCATCTGGCGCTGCTCCGCGGCATGACGATCCTGGTGGCGATCCTTTTCCTGATCGTTTCGCTCTTTTTCTCCCAGCTGGATTATATCAGAATGTTCACCACGATCATGTGTTCGCTGTGGCTGGGCGGTGCCGGACCGATCATGATTTTCGGGCTGTATTCCCGGTTCGGCAACTTGACCGGCGCCTGGTGTGCGATCATCTTCGGCTCCGGGACCAGTCTGCTGGGGCTGATCTGCCAGCGGAACTGGGCGCAGACCATCTATCCCTTCATTGAGTCGCAGGGCTGGGTTTCGGGCCTGGACACCTTCCTCCGTGCCGTTTCCGGACCGTTCGATCCCTGGATCCGCTGGTCTATGGATCCGGTCAAATTCCCGATCAATTCGTATGAGATCTATTTCATTTCGATGCTCCTTTCGGTCGGCGGATACATCGTCGGTTCTTATCTGACCTACAAGCCGTATGATCTGGACAAGCTGCTGCACCGCGGGAAATATTCGGATAAACCCGCGCCGGCGCCGATGCCGTGGACTTTGCGCAACGTGTTTGCCAAATTGATCGGCATCACCCCGGAATGCACCCTGGGCGACAAGGTAATCATCTATTCCGTCTTCGGGTATTCGCTGGTCTACGGCTTCGGGATCCTTTTCATCGGGATCGTGATCTGGAACCTGATCGCCCCCTGGCCGGACAACTGGTGGACCGTCAAATTTTTCATCACCACGCTCCTGATCCCGGGAATCGTCGCCATGATCTCCACCGTATGGTTCATGTGGGGCGGCATCCGGGATATGAAACGGTTGTTCGTCGACCTGGAAAACCGCAAAGCCGATGCCGGAGACAACGGACAGGTGTTCAAATCGGATAAATGATCCGGCCGGTGCCGGTCGCACTCATGGCCCGGGGACGGACCGGCATTTTTCTTTCGCACCTGTCTTCAAATTGCTTTTTTTTTAATAACATGATGCCATAACGATTTGCTAAATCGTTTCCCGCATGTATATTGATGGATAAGACGAACCATTAACATAACAGCAGGACAGATTCATGAAGCAGAAACTTTTACTTCTCGGGGCGGTATTTTTCGGGGTGCTGGCATTTATGTTCACTTTCCATCAAATCAATCTGGAAAAGTCGCGGATCCGTGGCGAGGCGCAGGACGTATATCTGATCCAGGTGGTGCGCGATCTGGCGGAGAATGAGAAGATCACCGAAGACGCCATCCGGGAAATCAAGGTGAGACGGTTCCGCAATAACATGGAATCGTCCGCGCTGCGCGAGATCGAGTATGACCGCCGGAACATGGTGATCGGACGGGAAGTGCGTTCGCTGATCCAGGCGGGTTCGATCCTGCAGTGGACCGATCTGAAGACCTCGCTTTCCTCCGGCCGGAGCGGTTTGACCGCGCTGGTGCGGCCGGGATACCGGGCGATCTCCATACCAGTGGATGCGACCAGTTCGGTGACTGGACTGGTCCAGCCGAACAACTATGTGGACCTGATCGGGACCTTCCGTTTTCCGGACGCGCGGGGTGACAGCTCGCTGGACACGGTCACTCTGACCATCCTGCAGCGGGTGCGGGTGATCGCGACCGGAACCGACATGGGGTATCTGGGCGGGGTCGGGAACCAGGAGATCCGTTCCCGCGGCTACAGCACGGTCACGCTGGAACTGACCCCGAAAGAAGTTGAAATGATCATTTTCGCCTCGCAGAAGGGGCGTCTCCATCTGAGCCTCCGCAATTATGAGGAATCGGCGATCACCCGTAACCTGCAGAGCGTCAACTGGAATTTCCTGCAGAAACATATCCCGAGTTACACGAAGGAACGGGAGGAAATGATGAGGCAGGGCAGGTGACCGGTCCGGAGGAAACACTGTTATGTATGAAATAACCATATTTTGTGAAGGATCCGACCCGTTCGAGGCCAAACTGGTGCCGGGCGTTTACCGGGTCGGCGCCAGTCCTGCCTGCCATCTGCAGCTGCTGGGAAAAACGGTCGCTCCGCGCCATTGCCAGCTGACGGTGAAGGAAAACACGATCCTGGTTCAGGCATTCGATCCGGGAAATCATCCTGTCTATATAGACGGCCAGCCGCTGGGAAAAGATGCGGTCGAAGCCGATCCCGGCTCGGAGATCCGTCTGGGGAATGCTTCGATCCGGCTGAAGGGCCCGGAAGGGATGGCGATGAATGCCGGATTCTCGGTGCCGGAAGAACCGGTCCCGCCGCCCCCGGCCAGGCCTGCCGATGCTCCGGATATGGAAAATCTGCTGAAATCGGAAGCCTCGGCCGACGGCACGGCGGTCCTGCGGATCTCCGGCGTCCCGTTCGAACAGCGGGTGCTGCTTCAGGAGATCAAGAAGCGTGCGCATATCGAACTCATCAAGAGGCTGAACCTGAAACGGCTGGCCATGTCCGGCGTATCGGAAGATTCCCTGAACGAGAAAGCCAAAAGCGTCATCCATGAGATCGTCAGCGAGATCTCCATTCCGCTGCCGCCGTCGATCACGCCGGACCTGATCGAACAGGAAATGATCCATGAAGCCATCGGGCTGGGACCGCTGGAAGTGTTGATCGCCATGCCGGAGATCTCGGAGATCATGGTGAACGGATATGACCGGATCTATGTGGAATACAAGGGAAAACTGCACCGGACCGACCTTTCTTTTGCCGACAACCATCAGGTGATCGCAGCGATCGAACGGATCGTTTCACCGCTGGGCCGGCGCATCGATGAAAGTTCGCCGATGGTGGACGCCCGGTTGAAAGACGGCTCGCGCGTGAATGCGATCATTCCGCCGCTGGCGCTGGGCGGACCTTCGGTGACGATCCGGAAATTTTCCAAGAATCCGCTGCAGGTGAACGACCTGATCCGTTTCGGTTCGATCAGCCGGCAGATCGCGGACTTTCTGGACGTGTGCGTGAAACTGCGGAAAAATATCGTGATCTCGGGCGGGACCGGATCCGGAAAGACCACGCTGCTGAACATCCTCAGCGGTTTCCTGCCGGATACGGAACGGATCCTTACGATCGAAGACGCGGCGGAACTGCAGCTGCGGCAGGACCATGTGGTCCGGCTGGAAGCGCGTCCGGCCAACATCGAAGGGAAAGGCGAGATCACGATCCGCGACCTGGTCAAGAATGCGCTGCGCATGCGTCCGGACCGGATCGTGATCGGCGAGTGCCGCGGCGGCGAGGCGCTGGACATGCTGCAGGCGATGAACACCGGGCATGACGGTTCGCTGACCACGATCCACGCCAATTCGCCGCGGGATTGCCTCTCCCGTCTGGAAACGCTGGTGCTGATGGCCGGGTTCGATCTCCCGCTCCGGGCGATCCGGGAACAGATCGCTTCGGCCATTTCGATCATCGTGCAGATCTCCCGCGAAAAGGACGGCTCCCGGAAAGTGAACCGGGTCAGCGAGATCACCAAGATGGAAGGCGAGATCATCACCATGCAGGATATCTTCGTCTTCCACCAGGACGGCTGGACCGAGGACGGGAAGATCCGCGGACGGTATGTGCCGACGGGAAACATCCCGATCTTCATGGACGAGATCAAACGGGCCGGACTGAATCTGGATATCTCCACGTTCTCGCCGCCGAAAGACCTGAAGGGAGGGAGTTTCTGATGGATTACACCCTGCTGGCCGCACTGGCCGCCGGACTGGCGACTTCGCTGGGATTGGTGGTCATCATAGGAGTTGGCAGTTCCCTGTCGGCAAAATATAAAGAAAGATACCTCCAGGAAACGGCTGTGGTCATGGACGACGTCCTGCTGAGCATGCCGCCGGACCGGGTGCTGGATCTGAGCCTGATCTTCACCGCGGCCGCCATGTTCCTGTCGGTCGGCGGGATCTGGTATTATACCGGATCGCTTTCCCTGCCCAAGATCATCATCGTGAGCCTTCTTGCCGGCGTGGCGGCGTTCCCGGTGCCGAGGATATACCTGAAGCTCCTCCGGAAGAACCGGATGCGGAAATTCAACGAGCAGCTGGAAGACGCCCTGCTGTCGATGAGCAGTTCGCTGAAGGCCGGATTCAGCATCAACCAGGCGCTGGAGTCGCTGGCACGGGAAAACCGTTATCCGCTTTCCTTTGAATTCAACCTGCTGGTCCAGGAATTGCGCCTGGGCGTGTCGCTGGAGGAGGCGCTGGATAAAATGTCCCGGCGGCTGGATTGTCCGGATTTTGAACTGGTGGCGGTTTCGATCCTGACTGCACGTCAGACCGGAGGCGAGCTGACCGCCACGCTGGAACGTCTGGCCGGAGTGATCCGGGAACGGGTGCGCATTTCCTCCCGGATCCGGGCGCTGACCGCGCAGGGTCGGATGCAGGCGGTGATCATCGCCCTGATGCCGGCCGGATTGTTTTTCGCGATGATGAACATTGCGCCGGACATGATGAACTCATTTTTTTCCACCGTTCCGGGAGTTTTGTCGCTGCTGGGCGTCATCGTGCTGGATGTTACCGGGTTCATGATGATCCGCCGGATCACCAATATCGATATTTGAGGAGGAGAAAACCATGTTTACGATCGCCGCATCGCTTTGTGCCGGAGTTGCCGCGGGGTGTCTTTTCCTGCTGCTGGCCGGTCTGCTGTCCAAAGTGGAAGTCGATTCGATCTCTGCCGCGGAAGGGGAGGATCCGCGCCGGCTTCCGCTGATCTTCCGGGTTTTCCTGCCGCTTTCGAACAATGTCTCTTTCTTCCGGAAAGATTCGTTTTCCTCTGCGCGGAAGAAGACTTTTGAACTGCTGCAGAGCGCGGGCGTGGATCAGCTGATGACCGCGGAACAGTATCTGGGGGTGAAATTCCTGATGCTGCTGCTGGGTTTCCTGCTGCTGTTCCTGATGGCTCTTGCGGGGAAACCCCTGTATGGTTTCCTGCTGCTGGTGCTGCTGGTGCTGTATCCGGACACCTGGCTGAAAAAGACCGCCCGGCAGCGTCACCTTTCGATCCTGAAATCGCTGCCGAACCTGCTGGACCTGCTGACTCTTTCCGTGGAAGCGGGAAAAGATTTCCTGACGGCGCTGCGGGATATCCTGGCCCGCCGGAAAAGCGATGTGCTGGGAGACGAATTCAAGCGGACACTGCAGGAGATCCAGCTGGGGAAACAGCGCCAGCAGGCGCTCCGGGATCTGGCGGACCGGGTGCATCAGCCTGAACTTACTTCGGTGGTCAATGCGATCGTCCAGGCGGATGAACTGGGTGTCGGGATCGGCCAGCTGCTCCGGATCCAGGGAGACCAGCTGCGCAACAAGCGTTTCGCCCGGGCGGAAACCTTGGCGAACGAGGCGCCGGTCAAGATCCTGTTCCCGGTGGTCCTGTTCATTTTCCCCTCGGTGTTCATCATCCTGGTGGGGCCGATCCTGAGTCAGGCAATGCAGACTCTGGCCGGGTGAGACTATGGTGATCCTGAATCTGACCCGTCAAAGTGTTCCGGCCCGGAATGCGTTCCATGCTTCCGGTTTCCGGGATCGGCTGCGCGGCCTGATCGGCCGGAATTTTTCCGCAGCCATGGACGGCATGGTGTTCGACCGCTGCAATGCGATCCACACTTTCCTGATGCGGTATCCGATCGATGTGATCTTTGCCGATGAAAAATACCGTGTGCTGAAGGCCGTGCCCGCTTTTCCCGCATGGCGGCCTTTCCTGATCTGCCGCGGTGCGTATTATGTGATCGAACTGCCCATCGGCACGATCGCTTTCACCGGCACGGAAGCCGGCGACCAGCTCGATCTGACCGGTGCGCTTTCCAATGAAACGCTGAAGCAATGGCTGGGAAAGAAACTGCTGCAGGTACGGCAGACGGAAACCTGTTCCAATGAAGCGGATCCGGACCGGTGAAAAGGTCGAATTCCATTTCCCGTATTGACTGATTAAGATCAGATCATCCTTACAAACACAGAAAAGCATGATGGGGGAATCGTCAATTTGATTTATGAGCCAGCCAAGCCCCAACGGGGCGGCGGAAAATCTGACGAGATAATAATTACAAATAACGCCCGTATCCCCTTATTATTGTCCTCGCCTTATTCTTATGTGCAGACATAATCCATGAGCCTATTGCCGTCGCCCCGTTGGGGCTTGATATGATGGGGTATTCTGTGACCAGGGGATGAATCCCCTGGCTAAAGTCCGTCGCCCCTGCAGGGCTTAAGCATCTCCAGACACCCAATTTCCCTGACGTCATATTGATGAAAATACTTTTTTCGATCATTTTCCAAATCCGGTTTGACTTTCACTGTTTTATCGTTACATTATAAACTGTATCACGGAGACAATTATTTGCCTGAAAACGCCGGCAAGGAAAGGATCGAACCTCGATGAAACAGCCTGAAATCACCTGGAGCCTGATGCACCCGACCGCACTCGATCCGGATTACGTCCGGAAACTGGTGAAAAAAGCCTCGGAATACCGCGTGGAAAGTTTTGAGATCTGCGGACAATGCCATTCGCCCTACGGCGGACTGGACGGTTTGATCGATTACCGGGAATATCCGGACGCTTTCGCCACGTGGGACCAGGACAAAGTCGCGGACAACCAGAAGAAACTCAATGAAATACTTGCAATATCCCATGCGGCGGGAAAAGAGGTTTATCTGTGGCACCGGGAAGTCATGCTCCCGCCGGGACTGCTCAAGGATATGCCCGAACTGCTGGATCCCGACGGTGAATTCGACCTGACCGGAGACGCCTTTGCCTCCCTGATCCGCTACAAACTGGAAAAGACTTTTGAAAATGTGCCGGGCCTGGACGGAGTCGTGCTGACTCTGACCGAGGCGGATTATTCCGCGATCCACAACTCCAACACGCGCAAATATCCGCCGGAAAAAGTGGTGAGTTTCATCATTGGCATCTTTGCCTCCGAACTGGAAAAGCGCGGCAAACGGTTCATCATGCGTTCCTTCGGTTCGATCGCGGAGGACTACGAGTGCATCCTTGCCGGAGCCGAAGCGCTGGAAGGCCGATTCAAGTTCGAGATCGAAACGAAGATCACGCCGTATGACTTCGACCCGTTCCTGTCCGTCAATCCGTTCCTGCGGAAAAGTCCGGGTTTCACGCTTTCCGCGGAATGCGACAGCGTTGGCGAATTCATGGGGCAGGGCAACATGCCGTTCGAACACGTCCACAACATCGTCCGCTACGTCCGGGAGGGACAGGCGGCGGACGTGGACCGTTTCGTGATCCGCATGGACCGCTGCGGCAACTGCATTTTCGATCTTTACGAACTCAATTATTACGCTTATGCGCGGGCGTTGGAAGACGATCAGATCACCGCGGACGGGATCCGGCGGGAATGGCGTGAAAAACATTATCCGGCCCAATACCGCGCAGGCTTCATCGAACTGGACAAACTCGGCTGGGAGATGGTCTGCAAAACCTATTTCATCGACGGGCATGTGCTGTTCCACGGCAACTACTGCATGAAATATCTGAAGGCGGGTTTCATTTTCGCATTGTTCGCGGAAGGACGCCGCACGCTCGCCAACGGCAAGGGGATCTGGTCGATCCTGACCGACCGGCAGACGCCGGGGCGGGCTGCGATCCTGGAAGAAAAAGAACACGCCGTCGAGCTGGCGGACCAGGGGCTTGCCTTGCTGAAAAAACTGGATCCGCCGTCTGGAGACCACCGCTGGAAGCTCTGGGAAAATGCCGTGATGATCACGCGCGCGGTCCGGGAACTGATCCGCTGCATCATTGCGTATTTCGATGACATGGAACGGGAAAAAGCCGATCATCCGCATCTGAAAGCGCAAATCGCATCTTCGCTCGCGGAGTTCGATCGTCTGGCGGGGCATAAAGTGGAGATCGTGAAACGCGGATTCGTCAACGGCATGGAACACCGGATGAAAGAAACCAACCGCACGATCGAAGAGCTTGTGCTGGAACCGCTGGCGGCGATCTGCGCGGAACTTGAGGCGGAATATGCCGCGGAATACCGTGCCCGGGAGCAATTCCTGACCGGTTGTGTGGACGGGATCATTCCCGGCGGGCTCACGGACGACTGGCGGATCATCCGCTACATGCATGCTTCGCACGCGATCGTGCAGAACGGCCTGCCGTCGCGCTGGGCGGGCAACCGGGTATTCCCCAACGGTTTCATCGAAATGGAGCTGAAACGGGGAGACGAACTGGTTATTTACGGAATGGCGGAAGAGACACGGGATTTCACGCTGGTCTGCGACGGCAGACGGACCGCCGCCGAGTTCGACGAACAGGGAAAATTTTCGCTGAGACTGCCGTCCGGACGGGAAAAAGTTACCGTCCGGCTTGAGAAAACCGGGAAAAACTATCCCCGGTTCTATGCCGTGGTTACCCGTAACAACGGGATTCAGCCGACGAGGTCAAAGGAAAAATAAAAGAAGCCGTGCGCGGGGAAATATATCCGGCCGGGAGTTATTCCGTCATCCGGGCGAGATACCCGGTGAAATCATCGGGCAGCGGGGCTTCCAGGGAGAGCATTTCTCCGGTTTCCGGATGGGGCAGGGTGAGTTTCCATGCATGGAGCATCTGCCGCGGCGCGGGTAGTTTTCTGGCGCCGCCATACATTTCATCGCCCGCCAGCGGATGGCCGATATGGCTCATGTGGACCCGGATCTGATGGGTCCTCCCGGTGAAGATCCGCACTTCGACCAGACTCGCGGGCACCCCGTCGATCATTCCTTCCCGCACCACTTTGTAGGCGGAATGCGCCTCCTTGCCGCCTTCCTTGACAACGGTCCGGCGCTTGCGGTCCACCGGATGCCGGTCGATCCGGTTGCGGATCTCCCCCTCTTTCGGGTTCAGGTGTCCATAAACCACGGCGAGATAGGTCTTGGAAGTTTTCCGTTCGGCGAACGCATCGGTCAGTTTAGTCAGGGCGTGGGGATTTTTGGCCACGACGAGACATCCGGAAGTATCTTTGTCCAGCCGGTGAACGATCCCGGGCCGGAGCGGATCCATTTCCCCGAAATCGCCGGATCCCCGGCCGAGCAGGGCATTGACCAGCGTGCCGGTCCAGTTGCCGACGGCGGGATGCACCACCATGCCGGGCTGTTTGTTGACCGCGAGCAGGGAATCGTCCTCATACAGGATCGAAAGGGGGATGTTTTCCGGCAGAGCTTCCTGCGGGGGGAGTTCGTCGGGCACGTTTTCCACTTTCAGTGCGTCCCCGGCGGCGACCGCGGTTTTCGGACGGTCGCACAGGATGCCGTTCACCTTGACATGTCCGTCGCAGATCAGAGCCTGGATCCGGCGCCGGGAACGTTCCGGGCAGAACTGGACCAGGCAAAGATCCAGCCGCATGCCGGCGAATTGTTCCGGCACCTGGAAGTTCAGTATCTTATCCGTTGGATCCGGCGCAGACATCTTCCCCGTGCTTCCTGAAATAGAAATAACAGAAGATCCCCAGCGGGATCATGATGAACAATCCGACCAGCTGGGCGCGGGTCAGCCCGATGATCCGGTCGGTGTGGTCGCCGCGGAAACATTCCAGCACGAAGCGCATGATCCCGTACCCGATGAAATAAACCGAGGCAATGGTGCCGGACCTGCGGATCTTCCGGAAGAGCAGGAGCAGCGCGATCCCCAGCAGCAGATTGCCGGCCGATTCGAACAACTGGACCGGGAGCAGCGGCAGCGAGGAAGCGGCCGCCTTGCCGGTGGTCTGCAGGTTCAATGCGATGGAATCCATATCCGGATAACGTGCGGCGGGCGCGGTCCCGGGGGGATAGACCTTTCCGAATGTCCGGCAGGGGATCCCGAAACAGCAGCCCTGCAGAAAACAGCCGACCCGCCCGAAAGCATGGCCGACCGCCATGGCCGGGGCACAGATGTCCAGAATGCGCGACACGCAGAGTTTATGTTTCCGGACATAGCGGAAGATCACCAGCGCGGCCAGGATGAATCCGCCGTAAAAGACCAGTCCGCCCTGATCGACGCGGAAGACCTTCCACAGGTTCCCGCGGAACTGGTCGAAGAATTGGATGACGTATGCGATCCGTGCGCCGATGATGCCGCAGACCACGACGATGATGCTCAGATCGACGACCTGATCGGAAGTCATCCGGGCATAATCCCGTTTATACTGCAGAACAGCGAGCGAAGTCAGGAAACCCGCCGCCACCATGATTCCATACCAATGGATGGAAAGACCGAAGAGCTGAAACGCGATACCGTGCATAATATTTATATTTCCATTCATATTTTTTCGGGTTGACTCTGGAAAAATCCGGAAACCAGTGTAATGTATCATATTAATTTATTTTTACAATGAAAAAAACCAAGACAGGAGTTTTTTATGACTGAATTTATCGCATCTCACCTTGATCTGGCCATGCAGCATGCGCCGGTCTGGGGATTCATCCTGATTTTTGTTTTCATGACGGTGGAAAGTTCCTTCATCCCGTTTCCGAGCGAAGTGGTGATGATCCCGGCCGGATTCCTGGCTTACCGCGGACTGCTGTCCACCCATATCCCGTGGCTGGATCTGGTGCTGGCGGTGGTCATCGGCCTGGCCGGTTCCATGCTCGGGGCGTATATCAACTATGGCCTGTCGGTTTGGCTGGGACGGCCTTTTCTGCATAAATACGGGAAATATTTTTTCCTGAAGGAACAGCATCTGGACCGGGCGGAGGAGATTTTCCGCAAATACGGCGATCTGGCCACGTTCGTCTGCCGTCTGCTGCCGGCGATCCGTCAGCTGATCTCGATCCCGGCCGGATTGTCGCGGATGAGCCTGGGCCGTTTTACTTTGTTCACCGCGCTGGGAGCGGGGATCTGGACTGCGATCCTTGCGCTGATCGGCTGGTACTTCGGACATCTGGCGGGGGACATGACCGCGCTGGAAATGGTCAACCGCGGCAAGGAACTGCTGCATCGGCATTACGGCTGGATCATCGTGTTCCTGGCGGTTTTCACCGCGGGATATTTCCTGGTCCAGCACTTCGTGATGCGGTCCGGTAAAAAAGAAAATGCGGAATGAGGGGCATCCATGTTCGGAAATCTTTTCCAGCGCCGCAAACTGAAAAAACAGCTGAAGGAACTGCTGAACAGCGTAACTTACCGGCTGGACTGCGATGACGACATCCTGGACGGGAAAACCAAAACGGAACTGCAGGCGGTCCGGGCGGAACTGAAACAGCTTTCCCGCCGCTGCGATCCGGCGGACCGCGAGGCGGTCGCCGCCTGCGGGACCCGGCTGGAACGTCTGCTGCCGGAAAACAACATGGCGCGCAAGATCCGGAATTTTCTGGATGTGCTGGTGGTGGCCTGCACGGTGGCGGGAGGGATCCGTGCGTTGTATATCCAGCCGTTCCGGATCCCGACCAGCAGCATGCAGCCGACTTTGTTCGGAATCCATTATGTGGACCGCAATGTTTCGGCGCCGTTCATGGGGCCGCTGACCCGGAGCCTGATGCCGCTGCAGGCTTCGGGGGCGAAAGTAACTGTCCGGCAGGACGGGCAGGTCTCCACGCAGTACCGGATGCGCAGCAAAAACCTGATCTCCACCGTTTCGGATTTTTATATCGGCAATGAAGTGTATTCCGTTCCGGGCGATTATCTGGCGCAGGTGCTCCGCTATCTGCCGGATCCCAAACCGTTCTACCGGGCCGGCGAAACTTTCTGCGACGGATGGCTCTCCACCGGCGA
>Ga0256405_10003221_pt1 | contig 34457 bp, 23 predicted proteins | sample RumenRJG_02DNA_FD_189096 | JGI IMG/M metagenome (GOLD analysis project Ga0256405, IMG submission 189096) | Bovine rumen microbial communities from Lethbridge, Alberta, Canada - RJG_02 | ecosystem: Host-associated > Mammals > Digestive system > Stomach > Rumen | place: Canada: Alberta...
CCATTTTTCATCCTTTTCCCTGTCTCCCAGGAAAGGAATGGGGCACCGATTTTAGAGACTTGTTTCAGTTCGTAACTGAACTTTTAGGCCGCCTCAGACTGGGTGGGTATGCTCCGGAATATGTATTGATAAGAGAAAATAGGTAATTATTGGTTTTTCCATTAATATCCAGCGATTTATTTGTATATTTGCGCATTACCGAAAGCAATAGCCAATTATTATGGGTACACGTACACACGTCAGTGGAGTCACATTCGCTAATCCGGATGGTAGTTCCAGGAGGGACATCATCAGCCGCATGAGCGACACCGACAAGGTCATTTTTGAAAGAGATCCCTATAATCCGTATGACAGTAATGCTGTCAAGGTTCTTGTATCTCAAGGCGGTCAATATAAGCAAATCGGTTTTCTTGAAAAGGCTCTTGCGGCTACGGTTTCTCCTTCGCTACGCCGCGGGGCAAACTATAAGATAACCGTGGTTGGATGTGGTATCTATATGGATCGTCCTTTCTGCGAAATAGAGTTCGAGAAACTCTAAACGAACCGCCTTATTACCACGCCTTGCCCATTTAGCCTTGAGGTTAACATCTCAAGGCATTCCGGCCGTGCATAATCGCTTAGCAAAACCCCTCTTAATCCCAGTAAATTCCCACAACCAAGCAGTAATACTATTCTACTTGTGGGAGAGAAATCATAAGTCTCTCGTATTCCGGCCCTTTCACGCCTGATGCGTAATGATTCAGCTGTTATTTCTGCAAACACTACCGTTTGCATATATCTAAGCATTTCAAAACGGATGCAGAAACGATTGATTATTGGAGACAAGAATGGTGTAATAGTATAATCGCCGGTTGAAACTATAAGTTTCTTCATCGCGCGGGAAATGGCCACATAGAACAACCTCTTATCCTCCTCCTGTTCTTTCTCTTCAGTATGCGCGAAATGAGGATAACGTCCAGAAACCGCTCTCATTACAACAACATTCTCGAATTCCAACCCTTTAGCCTTATGTACTGTCGAAATAAACAGTTTTTCTCTCATACTTGAACTATCACAAATGTCGGCTTCCCGGTACGTGATCATATCCATCAGATGATTTGACAGATGCGAGAACAAGCAATTGGGCTCCTCCTCGGTGATAACATCTTCTCTTAAAAATGTCAATAGAAGATCAAAGCGATTGACCCTAAGTATCTCACACTTTTGAGTAAGCACATCATCAGCAAATATTAGTTCCGATATAAGTGCTGGGGTGTCCTCATCAAGCACCTTATACAGCTCGTTTTTAGTATGCTGATAACACTCTTTATACGAGAAAGTTAGCTCTTCAATAGCCGTTTTTACCTCGGCCTTCTGGAGAAAAGCCTTTTGTTTTGGCAGATAATCACTTGCTGCAGCACGACAGTGTTTTACTAATTCAAAAGTGGCGACAATATCATCATCAGCCATGTGACTATTAACACCGGCAAGATTCAGCCTCTCTATCAGAGACTCCAGCTTATACTTTCGGAATTTGGGGTGAAGCAGGTGTGCAAGCTTAAGAGAGTCTAAAGTCTTTCTAACGAACCTCCCCTCTCCAATGCCACAATCGCGACGAAGGTTATTAATCAAGATATTGTAGTCGAAATTGACATTGTGACCGAGAAGAGTATCGTTACCAATATAATCTAAGAAACGACCCAATCCTTCGCGACGAGATAGCTTATTGGCTGTCCTGTACGCTTCGACCATGGGATTATCCTTAGTCCCCAATTTCAGAGGAATCTCCTTATCGGTATAAAGGAACACGACGAATTCAGAACCGGGTATTATTCGCCCATTCCGGATCTTTATAGCGGCAATCTGGACAATATCATCATTGACAATATCCACACCTGTCGTTTCCGTATCAAAGATAACAAGCTCCTGGCTATCATATACTTGACAAAAATGCTCAAGATACGTTGTTCCGTCGTCACGCATTAAGTCATCCGGAGTCAACGCTATCCTTCTCATATCTTCCACGAGATGGCGCCCATCCGAATACGTGTCAACCGCATATGTCTGCTTGAGAATCCTTGACCACGAGATCATGTTGAACTCGTTGTATACGACGTTAAAATGGGCAAGCAGAGTTTTAATGTGGACGGTCTGGAATGTATCAGTACCAGAGATCTTGAAATGCGATATACCATCTTGCTTCAAGCGATCGCTAATCTCATCAGCATCTCTATTCCAAGGGACAAGCAAAGCAGTCCTCTCTTCCTTCCTTTCATCATTCCGCAAAAATGGAAGGATAGAATTATAGATTCTCCCCGTCTCAGTTACCTCGTCGTCATATGTGTGTAAAACTATATCATATCTACCAGCAGCTTCGTTGTCCTTGGGAGCTGGCAAAAGATCTCTATCGACATGTAATTCCTTAATGGCGTATTCATTATAGAGATCGAGAAGATATTTTGGAGAACGGAAGTTCTTGTCTAACCGATAGATATGTCCCTGACAACGATTCTTAAGCATCGTTAGTGTATCCAGCGAAGCTCCCATGAAAGAGTAGATTGCCTGCTGCTCGTCGCCCAAATAAAGAACCACATTATCATTAGATGTGTCCGTCAGTAAATCCACAAGGGAGATCTGAAAACTGGAAAGGTCTTGAATCTCATCTACCTGGACCCAGGGGAACCTTTTATACTCGTGATTAACGTCAGTAGCATACGCAGTATATGTACGAAGAAGCAGATCATCGAAATCCAGCAGTTTGTTCAGTTCCTTGTAGTCTCGGAGCTTCGCAGCAAGGGCAAAAAACTGATCCACATGTGGCAGAGAAGAATAGGTATTCTTATCATAAGAAGCCCGCCGGCATTTATCCCTAAAACCATCGAAGAACGGGAAGTAGTACTTCATTTGGTCAGTTTCCAGCAGCCTTATGTGGATTAAGTCTTTCCGAGGATGGTTGTTGTTGACCTGGTACATCAGGTGTTCCAATTCCTGGACTTTAACCTTGCACTGAGCAATAATCTTTTTCCCGGTTTTTTCAGTCACCTTTCCAGTACTACCAGACGGATGAATGTCAACGCCCAAGAGATCATTGACGATCCCCCAATTGAGGGAAACCAACGTCATCTTTGAGTATGCTTCAATTTCATAGTCAATCATTTCCTGAATCTCGTCATCCGTAATCTCAGATTGATTGACATCGTTGGCATCATTTTCATCAATAATTGATGTTTCCGCAGGAATTACAGCGCTATCGTAAAGGAAATGGGAACAGTATCGATGAATATTGCCCACGAATAAATCGGAGGCTTCTTCCCCCAAGCGTTTTTGGATTCTATCATACATCCCCCTTGCTGCACGGTTTGTAAATGTAAGACAAAGAATGTCTTTGAGCTGCACGCGGCCATTTTCGGAAGCGCGAGCAATTCGCTCAGCGAGTATGTCCGTTTTGCCGCAGCCAGGACCGGCCAGCACCATATTGTATCCTCTGCCGATATTTATTACAGCATTCTGTGCGGGGGTGTATTGCTTGCTCATATGATAAAGTAGATCTATTTCTTTCCGAAGAGTTTCTGGTACCACGTAATCGATGAGATTCGTGCTATTTCTTTGCTCTGAGCCTTGTTCTGGGCCTCAAGTTTTTTGACCTGATCTTCCAGTCGCTTGACCTTTTCATTGGTGGCCTTCAAAACGCCATCCTTTTCAGTCAAGGTTTTTTTGACCGAGACAAGCTCTGCATCCTTTTGGGCAATTGTTGTTTCATTGCTCTTCACGCTCCGCTTCAAGGAATCAATCTGGCTATTAAGGGAGCTGACAGATTCTTCCAGCCCATCAATCGTCCCGGCTTGTTCAACCAGGCTCTCTTCTAATTCTGCCTTTTCCTTTTCCGATTTGAATAGCTTTGTAGCCCAGACAGAGACATAGCGACGGAAAGTATCGGTCGTTATGTCGTTCCTGTATTTAAGTGCAGAGAAGAAGTTATCGAGCATCTCCCCTACCTTACGTTCACGGAAGGCCTTCCTTGCCTCCGCGTAATAGAAATCCGCCTTACTGCCGGATAGTTGTTCGGTCAAGAACGTCTCCGGAGTTTCGTTCTTTGCAAATTCGATGACTCTACGGTCCGTCTTTACAGACCAGGGGAATATCTGGGATGTTAAGACCAAACCATTCATCGAGGTGCAGCGACTGAGAGCCACGTACACCTGACCGGAGGCGAAGGAACTTCCAATATCAGCTATTACTTTCTCAAAAGTGAGGCCTTGACTCTTATGTACAGTAATGGCCCATGCAAGACGAAGCGGATACTGCGTAAAAGTCCCGATTACTTCTTCCTTGATACATTTCTCCTCTTCATCCCAGCTATATACAACGTTCTTCCATATCTCACGGTTGACGACAAGTTCTTTGCATTCTCCATGATCCGCATCGACTTCCACCTTTACCTCGTTCTCATTGGTCGCTGTAACTGTCCCTATCTTACCGTTGTAGAATCTTTTGTCGCGATCGTTTTTTACAAACATCACCTGCGCACCAACTTTTAGGCGCAGTTCTGTGTCCGTGGGACGCGTATTTAATGGGAATTCGCCCTCTATGTCAGCCTCATAAGTTTTGAGAGGGGTCTTCAGCTCATCTAATTTTGTATCGTTAACCTCAGCGACACGATTGTTTGTCGTTGCTAGGATAATGTAGTGATCATTCTCCCCCGGGCGGAAATTGGGATTGAGTTTCCTATTTAACGTTCCGAAATCATCGGGAATTAGCTGGTTCACACGAACCCGGTTAAGAAGGTCGATGAAATCTTTCTCGTTCTGACGATAGATTTTCTTCAGCTCTATGTACAAAGGCTTATTACGCTGGATGACCTTTGCGCTAAAGAAGAACTCACTTTCATAGAAGCGGTAGAGTAAATCCCGCTCTTCTCCGACCACAACAGGAGGAAGCTGGAACGTATCGCCAATCAGGATTACCTGAACACCACCAAACGGCAGGCTGTTCCTTCGATAAACACGAAGGAGTGTATCCACAACATCCAATAGATCTGCGCGGACCATGGACACCTCGTCTATTACCAGTAACTCAAGGCTGCGTATAATCTTCCTCTTATCGTTATTGTACTGGAAATTCTCATAGACCGTCGACTGATCCGGATCACCTGCTGGCGCAGAGGTCCGAAGGCGTTTGTCATTGGGGACGTACAACGACGGGGCAATTTTAAAGAACGAGTGTATGGTCTGGCCACCGGCATTAACGGCAGCTACTCCAGTAGGGGCCAGAACGACCATATTCTTATCCGTAACCTCCCGCAGATACTTCAGGAACGTGGTTTTTCCGGAGCCTGCTTTTCCTGTCAGATATATGGAAGCCTTGGTATACAAAGCATACTCAAGAGCCATCATAAACTCCTGGTTATCCCGATCAAGTTGTATTCCATCTACCGAGAAGGATTCTTTTTTGTCTGCCATTCTTTAGATTCGAGTAATACGTGTTTTACATCCGCATCAGCAAGAGATTGATCTATCTAAATCCTCTGACCAGTCTATCGTAAATCTCATTGAACCAGAGGCGCTTGAACATTTCATTCGCCCGGTCTTCCGTGAGCTTGTTGTAGAGTTCAAGCTTTGTGTTGATGAAGGTCATCAGTTCGTTATCAACCTCCTCGAAGAATTTCTCCTGGATATTGTCACGTGTGTTGTCTTTATTGAAGAACGCCATCAGTTCTTCGTTGGCCATCACGTGCTCCTTCATCTTCTGAATGTCTACCCGGTCATCCTCGGTCAGTTCAAGGCCGAAGGTGTCATTGAGCTGCTTGATAATGTTGCTCAAGAAATCCATTTCCGGTTCATCAGGGCCAGTCACCTGACCTGGACGCATACCGGTGACGCTGGTGTCGCCGCTGTCAAGATTAAGCTTCTTGGTAAACTGGTACTGGACCTTGTAACTGTCGAGTTCCGTTTCATTCAGAATATCCTTGGGCATCTCATCCTTCTGGTAAGGGAGGAGTTTGGCAAGTGCAATCAGGAATACATACAGTTTGTCCAGTTCAATGTCCTTGAACGTGATAATCTGAGAAAGGAACTTGTACAGGTTCGTATACTGCTTGCAAGTCTTCTTAAACTTATACAGGTCCTCTTCATTAAGACGGCCCTTTACCTTGTCGACTGCGGTGTAGAGAACGCCATACACGAGTTCTTTGTTGACTTTGTCTGGATAGTAATAACTGGCAAAGTTGTCCACGTCGATCTGGTCGAACGCATCAAACTCCTGAATGCGACTCTTGAGGTCGTACAGGCTGTTGGGGTCGGTTTCGTCTTCCTCGTTCATATAAAGACCACCATAGTAGTCCTGGAAGCCCTGCTTGATGATCTCGGGGTCATTGACGAAGTCCAGGACCATGGTGGAGTCCTTCCCGGCACAAGTGCGGTTAAGGCGGCTCAACGTCTGCACGGCGCTCTCCGCGGCCAGTTTCTTGTCCACGAACATGGTATGCAGGAGAGGCTCGTCAAATCCTGTCTGGAACTTCTCAGCGACGATAAGTATCCGATACTTCGGCATCTTGAATGCCTCCGGGATATCAACGTTGCCCTCCAGGTTGTTCATAGAGGTCTCGGTATAGGTTTCGCCGGTGTCCTCGTCATACACGGAACCGGAGAAGGCAACCAGGGCGCCATAAGGAAGGCGCATTTCACGCATCAGTGCATCGAACTTCCGCTTGTAACGGACGGCGTGAAGGCGAGAACGGGTTACGACCATAGCACGGGCCTTGCCCTGAATCTGGTTGCTGGTCTGCGTTACAAAGTGTTCCAGCATGATACGGGATTTGCGCTCAATGGCGACATCCTGCAGGTCCACATAGCTGCTCAGCAACTTTACGGCTTTCTTTTTCTCATACTCTTTGTCCGGGAACTTGGGATCACGGACGAGCTTGTAATACCTCTTAAAGGACATGTAGTTTTCGAGCACATCCAGGATGAAGCCTTCCTTGATGGCGTCTTCCATCGTGTATTCATCGAAAGGCTTTTTCTGCCCGTTCTCACGTTCGCAGAAGAGTTCAATTGTCTTCTGCTTTGGCGTGGCTGTGAAAGCGAAGAACGAGATATTATGCTTGAAGCCCTTGCGGTCAATCTCGCCCTCGATGATATTGTTTAGAATGTCCTCCGGATCAGCACCCTTTGCGTCCTCCGCATCGAAGGCTTCTGCCTCCTCCAGAGAGAGTGCCTTTCTCATCTGGCGAGCTGCTTCACCGGACTGGGAGCTATGTGCCTCGTCTATGATTACTGCATATTTACGATCTGGGAAGAGCTGGATAGTATCGGATATGACCGGGAACTTCTGTAGCGTGGTTACAATAATACGCTTACGGTCCTCAATGGCCTTCTTCAGGTCTTGGGAATTGCACTTGTTGTCGATATACTTAACCTCACCTTCAGTTATCTGGAACTGGCGGAGATTGTTCTGGAGCTGACGGTCCAGGACACGGCGGTCGGTGACGACAAGCACGCTGTCGAAGATGGGTTTGACATCTTCGGCCGTCTTGTACAGGTTTGAAAGCCGGAAAGCCAGCCAGGTGATAGTATTGCTCTTACCGGAGCCTGCGGAATGCTGGATAAGATAGCGATGACCAGCGCCCCTCTCTTTCACATCGCCTACCAGGTTAAGCACAGCGCGACGCTGATGGTAACGAGGAAAAATCAGGCGAACATCCGACTTGGTTTCGATTTTCCCAGTTCGCTCATTGTAGTATTTCTCTTCAACCGTCTGCAGGTTGATGAAGTTCTGCAACAGATCCAGAAGGTTATCTCTGGAGAGGACGTCCATCCACAGGTAAGAAGTTTTGTAACCGATAGACTCAGTCTTCTCATTAGCGTATGTCTTGTTGAACGGGAAGAAACGGGTCTTCTCACCAGCCAACTTAGTGGTCATGAATACCTGCTCGGAGCCAACAGCAAAGTGAACAAGGCACCGCTTGAACTCCAGGAACTTCTCCCCTTCTACCGGTCGGTCACACATATACTGGCGGATGGCATTGATATGACGCTGACCGGTCAAGGAATTCTTAAGTTCCATTGTCACGACCGGGATGCCGTTTACAAAGAGAACCATATCAATTTCGTTGTCGTTCTTCTCCGAATAGCGGAGCTGACGGACAACGGCGAGACGGTTCTTTTCGTACAGCAGCTCATGCTCAGGCGTAAGGCCGCTTGCGGGCTTATAGAACACCATGTTAAAGCGAGCCCCATAGCCGGCCTCAAACTTGGCGTTCCCTTGGAAGAGGTGAAGAGGGCCACGCTTCAATTCTGAATCAAGACGACTTAGAATAGATTTGCGTGCGGCAGCCTCGCTTCCAGTAGCAGCCACAAGATCCTTGTAGGAGTCCGGTTGAGACTCCTGTAGAAAGGAAATCACTTCGTCGGGAATAACACAGAGAGACTTGTCGTAAGCCCTTGGATCGACAGAGTGATATTCCGGCAGATCGGTGAGAGTTCCATCTGCCTGCTGTATGTACCTATGGGTCATAAACTGTTCTATCAGTTCCTCCATATAGGCTTCATTTGGTGTTCCTGACATAAATCTATAGTAATTATACGGACATCTTACCCGTTACTACTTCATAAATTAAAGCCTTCTTGTAATCAGACATGTTGCTGATTTGCTTTTCAATGGCACTAATCGCGGTATCAATAACCTCGCATTTTTCATCGAGATAATCAGTTATATAGTTTTGAACAGCCAGAGGGGGAACGGGTAACAGATGCTCCCTGACTATTGATTGGCTAATATTTGGCTGGCCACCACCAACAGACTTGTTGATTAAAGCCTGTTTTGAAGCCAAAAAGGCATAATAAGTATAACGGTTTGTCAACAACTTGCTCTCTCCAAGCACACAACAAGCCTGATTAGTACAGCAGTCTATGCTTAGGAGCCCGATTTTTCCGATAGTGGCTCCGTACATTGCAACGACGAGAGAACCCTGTGGATAAAGAGTAAGATGGCACTCCTTTACCGCTTTAGGGGTAACATATTTTGAAGTAGATACAACTAACGAGTCGTTTAGGTCTCCAGTTTGTAGCCAAGGAATTCCGGTGTTATCCGTATAATAGCTATTGTTGTCCGTATTTGGAGTCGTACCACTTCCAATCGTACTGAACAGCCAACCAACTTTAGCCAAATCCCATTCCTGGGGCATCTGCCCAATCCAATCAATACCGGTCTCACGCAATTCAGAATCAGAATGAACACCTTTAGTAACGGCCTCTAAGATAATTGCCTGCCTATATGCGACAAGCTTGGAAAGCTCATCTTCCTTACCAGATACTATTGAATCAATAACGGCGACCTTATCAGAGAGGTACTCTGCTATTGCTTTCTGCTCAACGAGTGGAGGTACAACTACAGATGTGTTTTCAAGCTTCTCTTTCGTTAAATGTGCAATGCTAATCTGGTTTACAAGAGACCAGTAATATCCTGATTTAGAGGCGGCATAAATCAGATAGACGAGATATTGCGGAATTACAATGCTATCTATAACAGATATTTTATGGACTGAATTCTGTATGTAACAATCAAAGCCTGGATCAGCCCAGAGAGCGACCTTCCCTATATCACCGCCCTCATTCATTACTATATCGCCATCTCGTAAAAGGTACATATCCTTTTCGCGGCGACTGAACCACATTCGTTCGAGCTCATTATCGTTAACGAATAACTCAAGCCATCCTACATTCTTGGATTTAAGATACCTCTCCAGGGTATAATCGGCAGACTCAACATTTGATGGCATTTTATCCTCGAGCATTTTCCCAAGGACAATACTGGCCACCCATTTTAGCTTAGCAATCTCCCAATGCGTCGGAATCTCACCAAGCCAATCTATGCCACTGTTTTTATATGCTAAATAACGTTCCATTATTATTTCAATCAGCCAAATAGCTTCTCGATAGCTTTGCTTACCGCTCTTTCTGTTTCTTTGAATCTCTCTGCAATGGATGCGGAACTCTCAGGAAGTATATACGTGAAGAAGGATCTCGTCAGGTTAATTTCATAATTAATCCTTGTTTTAGAGACATCAATCCAAGACTCCTGGTCAATATGCGGTAATACCGATTCTTCAAAGTATGTCTGATAGTCACAACTTAATGCTACAGATTCGAATATTCTCTTACTTGAGTCCGCCTGTTTTTCATGCTTCTTTAAGACCAGATGCCCTTCTTTATCACGAAGAGGCTGCTCAATTGTCAGTTGGAAACTCCCAAAATAGTCATTGTCGTAAACCTTGCAATATTCACTCTCTTCAAAATCAAGATAGCACTTAAGAATCTTCTCAATATCTTCAGGGCGAATGTCATTTCGCTTATTGCCAAGGCTCTTGGATGACGGAGCACAGAAGTCTACGGCATTAATCAGTTGGACTTTGCCCTTACGCTCTGCGCTTTTCTTATTCGTTATGAACCAAATGTAAGTGTATATACCGGTGTTGTAAAAAAGATCCTTTGGAAGGGCAATGATGCACTCCAGCCAGTCATTCTCAATAATCCACTTTCTGATGTTGCTCTCGCCACTACCAGCCCCCCCTGAGAAGAGCGGAGAACCATTAGTAACAACTCCCACGCGGGCACCATCCGGCTCCATCTTGGAGATCATATGCTGGATAAACAGCAACTGACCATCACTGACACGAGGAGTGCCTGCGTAGAAACGGCCATCCGGATTCAGGGATTCATTAAGAATGAACTCCTGGTCTTTCTTCCAGGTTACACCGTACGGCGGATTTGCCATGATATAGTGGAACCGGGAAGATTTGAACTGGTCCTGCGTGAAGGAGTTGCCCAACTTAATATTATCAGCATTCTCCCCAGTTATCAAGGCCTCGGACTTGGCAATTGCGTAGGACTGCTCGTTGAGTTCCTGACCATAGGTGCGAATTGTCGGGGTATTGCCTTCGGAACAAATGTTCTCCAGAATGTAGTTCTTGCCTACGTTGACCATGCCACCGGTACCACAGGCGGGATCGTAAATGGTACGGATGATACCGTTCTTATTGAGAACATCTTTATCCGGAGTGAACATAATGGCGCTCATCAGGCGAATTACATCACGGGGAGTGAAGTGCTCACCAGCAGTCTCGTTGCTGTTTTCATTCGAGATCCGGATGAGTTCCTCAAAGATGTACCCCATGTCGTGGTTGTCGATTCTCTCCGGCGAGAAGTCCAACTCGCAAATCTCCTGGATCATCTTGTACAGGAGACCATTGCGGATGAGTTTAGCGATAACCTTGTCGAACTGGAAGTTGGTCAGAATATCCTGGACCTCCTTGTTGAAACCGTTGAGATAGTTCTTGAAGTTGATTTCGCAGTTCCGGGCGTCATCCAAAAGGGTGACAAGGGTGTGCTTAGAAGTGTTGTAGAACTTCTTTCCACCAGCAGCTTTGAAGAGGACCTTCTCCAGGTTCTGGTCAGCAATCTTATCCTTGAACTGCTCGTAGTTCTTCCTGACGGTTTCGTTGTAAGGCTTAAGAATACAGTCGATGCGGCGAATCACCACGAAAGGCAGGATGACATCACCAATCTCGTTCTTCTTGAAGGTATCTCTAAGAACGTCGTCTGTTATCTTCCAAACAAAGCTTACGTCCGGTTTCTTGTTGTTCTCCATATATTGTTTTTACTCTGTTCTTGTTTGACGATGCAAAGGTAAGTATGAGGTGTGCAATGTAAATGCACAGCTAATCAAAAATGCGATTTGGTGAAAAAGTGGTCCCTAAAGGGGCTCCAACAAACTTGGGTATCCCTACGATCTTGAGGCCATTATCATAATTTGATCGAGCTGTCTTATATATAGCCTTTACACCTTCTATATCATCATTAGCTAATTGATGTTCACGCCGCCCCGCCCTAAATGGATCATGGAAATACGTGTAAGCCCAGGCCGAATTCCTTTGATCTCCATCACGGCATACTTTATTGGATAGAGGCTCAAATATCTTAAACCCTTTCTCGGTACCGATGAAAGAGTAGTTCATATATAGAATCCTTCGATGGATTAGATTTTTCGAAAAAACGAACTCAACGTGAATATCATAACTTCTGTTAAGTGCGGTAGCAAGACCATCTTTCCATTCAGTCACACGCTTTATAAGCAATGCTTCTTTATCGTCTTTCCCTTGCCCTAAAATCAGAATGTAATAAGGGATACTGAGTTTTTGAGGAAGAATAGCATCGAGAAGATGTGTCATATTCGCTAGCCCCAAAATATGTCCATTACGCTCATTACTAAGCAAGAAATTATCTGAAATAATCAGACTATTGCTCGGGGGTAATTTCAAGCCATTACTGCTAATGATATTCTTCCAACCATTATCACCTCTACCGTAATTCGTGTCAGGCACAAACTCATCCTTGAAGGACAATGACTCGAACATACGGTTTGTCACCTCTTCTTTACTTATTACCCAGACACCATACTTATCCCGGAGTATCTGCGCATCTTGTGAAGGGCAGTCTCTTAAGAATAACGCATTGGGCTTCGATATAATGGTGTCTTCTTGAGCTTTCATTAAGTCAAAGAAGTCCTTAAGTGCTATTGGTACAGAAATGTCATAGGCATTAAAAATGGTGAACAAATCATCCGGATTATTTAAGTCAGCAGGATTAAAAATACTATCCAACTCAGCATCAGTCAAATCTATACAGATGTTGGAATGGCTCTTAAAAATCTCGACGATATTATCCAAGCCATCTTTTGTGAAGGCCTTTCTCAAGACATCCGTCAAAGCTGTCCTCTCAGCGTATATTGTTGCTTTAGAGTCCATACGATTACTTATTACGAGATGCCATTTCGAGTTTATTCAGGGCGATGGAGTCCTGAGCCGAAGCGTCATAGAAGTTCTTGCCGAACGGCTTCCCAAATCTTCCGGTAATAGAATACTCCATATCATAGGGGTCACCTTCCTTCGGGAAGTAGTACACCTTGAAAGGACAATTCTCTTGCAGGTCTTTCTCGTTCTTGTAGCCGCTTTCTGCCACAAGGACCTGAGAACGACGAATCATATACTCCGAATGAGTCTCGACGATAAACTTAAATTTGAAGTTGCTATTTACATACGCCAACAACTCAGTAAGCATGCGCTGAAGATCAGGATGTAGATTCTGCTCCGGCTCCTCAATAACTATGAAGGGTTTAGCATACGTATGCTCATATTTTCGAATAATCGAGGCCAGATTAATAAGAAGAATCATCATCTGATTGGACCCCATACCCTTATCAGCAAGATCCATCCATTTCCCTCCGTCAGAGATATAAAAACGATAAGCTTCTCCACCAAAAGACTCAATTTTGAAATCATCACCAATATCAAACTTTTTCATCCAAGTTTTGATAAAAGTATGAGCGGTAGATCCTTCTACAATCTTTGAACGGCAGAACCGATGAATGGATTTTGCCAAATAATCGTTTTTGTTATCAGTATTGTAGAAAATATTCTGAGAAACAGAATGAGCATAAATGTACTCGGCTGAAATCCCACTTATCACAAAAGACAAATCTTCAGCCAGGTCACGAAGCATACCAGACCTTTCGTGAATGAAGGCCTTATCTGCCTCTTTATCCTGCCACTTTTCATAAACAGCAGGATTAGCTTTGTCTTCATCAGAAAGGACTTCTGTCATCCCTGAGACAGAGATAACACTCTCAATTTGGTTAACAATATAGTTAACGCCAGAGTTATCAAGAACCGTATTGATATCCAGAGTTATCTTGGTGGCCTGATTCCTACTGGGAGACTCCTTTGTGAGCATTTCCTGAGATTTTCGGAGTTTATCGAGCTCTGCATTTCTCTCAGCAATCTTCATTAACATACTATTGCTAAGAGAGTTCAAACGTGAAAGCTCCTCTTTGATATGACGACTATCTTCGTGAGTCATTCTATTCTGTAGCTCAAGTTGCTCATGCCGCAATTCTTCCATTTGCTCTGTCAATCGCTGCATTTCGATGAGGGCATCTGGATCATTCGATTGAATTTTGGACATCCGTTCTGCTAATCGAGCATTTTCCATACTTAAATTAGCCATCTGCTGATGTACAGAGGCCTCCATCTCTGCATAATCTCGAAGCATGCGCTGGCGATCCGAAATCTCTTCCTTCAACATCTTACTCTCATGATACAGACTATCTAATTCTGCCTGAATCATGGCAATCCTTTCTTCCAAGTTCTTTTTCATCTCAGAAGTTGTTGCCTTTTTGGATGCAAACTCTACTACTGTCTCACCTGCATCATAATTAAAGTCGAACTTTACCCCACGGGTATTGTCCCAGACTCGAATGCGAGAAATCGTTCCGGTTGTCTCATCTGCGTCTTCATTACCTGTGACATAAAGCGTTATGGTGAAATCAGCCTTCCGTTTCATGCGACTTCCTGAATCATCCATCAGATCCAAGTCCCTTTGCAAACGAACGCAGAAACCAATCTCTACCTTTGTCCTTTTGTTACAAAGTGCACGTTTAAATGTTCCGATACCGAGGTCATGATACTCATTAGCATCGAAACGGAACTCTGGTTTAAGTTCCTGGAGAGAATCGCCTCCACCAATCTTTAAAGCCTTAATGTTGTCAAGGATCAGGAGAAGACCCTTTACGAGGGTGGACTTACCAGCATTATTAGCACCAACCAAAATAGTGATGTCACCCAAGTCCTTAGGCTGAAGTTCCTTAAACCTTCTGAAGTTCTTAAATCCAATCTGATTCATATGATTCTGTAGTCTTTATTTCGTTTCGCGGCACAAAATTACGTATAGCCTATGCAATCAATTTACACAGACAAATAATGCCCGTAAGATTCTCTTATTACTTCCTGAATCTGCTGTCTGTATTCCGGCGGATAAAGCACTTCAACATCCTTTCCATATGACAGGATAAGGGCTTCCAGTTCGTTGTTAGGAATGACGTTAATTTCAACTATACGATTATCGAGATCGATCACTCGCTGAGAACGGTGGAGTGCCTTGGTCAGCACATAAGGGAATCTATGCTCCGAAAACTGAAGGCGAATCGGAAGCCTTTTACTTGCGGAAACACTTACTCCGACAACATCATCCAGATACCGTTCAAAGTCAATGTCTGTCGGGATGTATTCCTTATTTACCTGCTCGATCTCCTCAATACGGTCCAGTGCTATATTGTGAATGGAATGGTTTTCCTCGTTCAGGCCGAAGAGAAACCAGCGATTGTTATACTCTTTGATATAATACGGGTGAAATATCCAATCGTGGGATACATCATAGAATGTCCTATATTGGATGCGAAGCACAGCCTTGTTAATAATGGCATCGAAGAGGTCCTGAAACCAATCAAGGCCGGTGTAGGATTCATTATCGTCGTACCCTACTACACTATGAGATGCGCCACGCAAATCAAGACGGTCTTCCAACTTTACTACGAGTTCAGACATCCAGTCAAAGTTGGGCATACCCTTGAAACGCTGAAGCATCAGGATCGTTTCTTTGAGCTGCGCCAAATCGTCCTCCCCAAGACCTTGACGGAAGATGGAGAAATCCGGCTCGGAGTAACGGTAGTAGAAACCGTTGCCGTCATCAATGGTCTCTACCTCAACTCCAGCTTCAGAAGCACGAGTTCGCATATAGTTGATGTCGGAGCGAAGAGTACGAGTCTTGATTCCAGAATGATCATCTCCGTAGAGTTCACGCAAGGCTTCATTGCAACGCTCCATAAGGTCGTTGAAATAGAATTTACGCCGGAAGTTGCTGAAGCAATCGTCCAGGACTTTATAGCGTATTTGTGCGTGTTTATTGCTGGCCATTAGTGTCTTTTACTACAATGAAGCAAATTTAACGATTTTATTTGAAACCGCCTGCAAATTTGCCGCAATCCTATGCAATTTATTTGCATAGTTCATAAAACAGCCTCGAAACCTAATGGAATCGAGGCTTAATGAAATGCAATATTAGACCCTACCGACCTTCAACGTAGTTAATTATCCCTTCCACGTGCAGCGCAACGATGGCCTTCTTCCCCTCCTCTGATTCAAGGAAAGTCAACGAGACCTCCGAATCCATGAAGCCGTTCTCCGTCAGGACTGCCGCACAGAAGGTATGCTTCAGGATGTAGAATGGCTTTTCAGAGTCGGGATCACAGTCGCTGTAGTCTGTACGGAGCCGGTGACCGGGAAGGTGCCTCTGGGCGGCTTTGTACAGACAGGTAGCCAGCTTGTCGGACTCTGTGTGCCCGGGGAAAGTGTAAGCGCACCAGCCAGTGGCGTTGTGCCACATTCTGCCGCTACCGGCCGCATTGACGTGGATGCTGACGACGAAGGTGTCGTGCGGTTCGTGTCCGTGGCGGATGGCCACACGGTTGATACGTCTGCAACATACTGTCGCTGATTATTTACCTGGACCCAGAATTCCAACATATTCCAATGATTGCACCATAAAGAATCAATACTTCTCTTAGAACACTGATTGCTGAACTTATATATTCCCCTATTGGCGAGAGGTGAAAGACTCTGTTACAGGAAATATGTATTCCACAAATGAAAATAACAATAGCTATGACTAATCGTAATTTGCAGATTGTTTTATTCTCTTTATTGTTTTGTTTATTCATATTCTTGCCAGCGCCGGGGTAGCCTAGCCTTTCTCGGTCCCCGGTCTGACTGGCTTTGTGAACTCCATCGCATAAGGCGTTACGTTTCATTCACATTGCAAAGTTCGTATGAGGGGTTTTTTCCGCAAAAGGCCGCAGATAAAAAATTAACTCCTTGAAATTATTGTGTTTCAAGGAGTTAAGTTGCGGTGTTAACCGAAAGTTCTGCGGGGACCTGAGGGATAGTGCGGCCACAGGTTATTTGATGCAAGTGGAGAGAATCCTGATGTTGATTTTCTTGATCTGTTTGGTACCATCGTTGAGTTTGTTCACGCTGTCTTGGTCCTCTCCGATATTGCCGCAAGCGATGTCGTACCAGTTAGTGCCGAGGTATGATTTGAGACTCTTCATGATGTATTTGATGCCGCCGATGTAGCCGGCACGGGTACCGGCGTCTTTAGCACGACTAAGCATTGTGGAGAAGTCTGCCTGGTCAATGGCGTAGGTGAACTCCTCGAGTGAGGTGTTTGTAAAAGCGACATCCACCCATTCATTGTACAGAGTCTTATAATCGATAGTTTTGTGATGGATGGTTTTCAGATCTTCTGGCTTGACATACGATTCCCGAATCTTTATTTCGGGCACAAGCGGAATGATCTCAGTATCGATGAAATACTCGTGAGCGATTTCAAGGACGTTCCTCTCACAAATGTCGAGGTAAAAGCGCATAGAGGCAACATCGACAGCGGGTGTACGTCCACATTTACTAAGGACCTTTCCCTTATTGGCAGCGTATGTTTCATAGATACCTGTCAACAGTGAAACAAACCAGTTGATGATGGCAGCATCAATGTCAGAAGCAATATCAGAATTGGCCTGAAGCCGGGCAATGTAGTCCTGGAAGTAAGAATGAATGAGGGTTGTCATTGGCTCGTCACAGTGCCGATAGATCTCGTCGTATGACATCACAGGACTATCAGAAGTCATCTGGTGGCAAAAAGTGACACACTGCTCTACTAGGACTTCGAAAAAGCGCTTTTTGTTGTCATTGACATTGACAATGGCGCGTTTCCGGAATTCGAGACCCAGCTTATCCGTGTATTTGGCTCTTAGATCATCATATTCTCCTATCCACATATTGTACGGAATGAGATTCGCCAAAGAATCCGGCATTTTAGGAAGAAGGTTTTCTATCCTATAGTGGAAGTATCGGTAGAGGAGCGAATACACATTTAGTTTTACCGGCCATGTATCCTTTGATTGACATTTCTGAAGATCTTTCTTGGCAACAATGTCGGATGCTAGGTAAAGGGTTGGTATAGCTTGGTATTGCTCCTCTATAATCTCTCTGGTCTTCAAGAGCCAGTCGAACATCAACCGGATGCCGGTTCTATGGTCGTTTCGATAGGACTGCTGAATATGAACAGAGAAGCTCTCCATCAACGCATAAATGAAGTGAGGATAGTCTTCGAAATAGAGATCATTCTTTTGGAGTTTGTTTTCTACATCAAAGCAGCGCGCAAACATATCCCGAACAGTACAAGAGAATGCAAATTTGTTGGCGAATGGCTCTGTGAGACATCCGCCATGAACTTCCATTCTCATATGGGCGAACCGTGGATGAGAAAGAAGGCTGAAATCGTAGAGGACAAGTCTTTCCTGAGGAATCTTATTTGAGCTACAGCTTGGTTGCATAATGGGCTTCTCTGGATTATTCGTCAATACAGATAATAACTTATTGAATTAGTTCGACCAGCGTTTCCCGGACAGTCTCCCATGCAGAAATCGGATCGTACGATATTTCCGGTCGAAGCAATTTGACCGTATCTCCTGTGAATTCCGGATCCGCCAATTTCTCCTCCATATTGGCGACGAACTGCTTGTATGTCGGAGGCGTTTCCACAACGAACCCAATATAGCGTTTATAGCATCGGACAATTTCTTCCGGATTCACTTTAGCATTCTGAAGTGCATACGCAAGGTCAAAAAGGTCGCGACCTTTCTTGCGTTGATAAAGAGCACGCATCTTTGTCCCCAATAACTCTTCCAGTTTATATGTTGTGAGATTACATGAACCAGAAGCCCAGAGGCTTTCATAAGAGAAAGGAACCTTGACAAGACCGAGTTCATTGAAATGCTCATAGCAGTTAATCTCGACCTTGAGACGGATCTGAACAACCGGAGGGACCTCTGACTGAATTCGGAAAAGCATCGTATTATTGAAACGTTTGGGCTTGATGACTTTGTCCGGAAGATAACTGAGCACCTCCCCTAGCCTGAAAAGGATGGGCTTGATAGGTCCAGGATTAATCTGTACCAAGTCAATGTCCTCAGAATATCTTGGCTGAGGTGCAAGATAGAGCTTATGAAGAGCTGTTCCTCCACGGAAAGCCAGTTCTGATGCGAGGAATTCATCCGAGAATATGTCGGTCAAGGCTCGCGTGATGATGAGGTCCTGCTCAACATTGGCGATATCTTCCCAGGGAACCTGTTTGTTCCAGTGCGTAATAGCTGATCGAGGAATCATAAGTCGTCTATTTCTATTTCGGTATTGACAATGATATTCCAACGCTTGTCCAGAGTTGCCGCGTCGTCGTTCTTGCGGGTTGAGAGCCTGAACCGGTTAAGCTTGGGAGAAACTATCTTCAATTCATGGTAAAGATCATTAGCCTGCGATTGATTCATCAGGACATTCTCCATAATGTAGCCGAGCCGTTGAACGGTCGCCACAGTAGAGAGAGACAGTAGTCCGCTCTCTGCTGAACCCCTCCAAACCGTCTGTTCAGATAGTTCTTCAATCACAGTCGCTGCTCTTGAAAGGCCACCTATGTGATGCTCATATTGAACCAGATCAAGAGCCGTAAGTTCTGGACTTGATATGAGAACAGTGCCTGTCTCAGAATTTCTTTCCTTTAGAAAGCCGCATGGGATGGAGGATCGATAATTCCAATCTAAGCTCGTTTGTCTTTGCATTCTCACTTCAGGGGGCACAGTCATTATTGAAAACTGCTGTGGCCGTTGGTGCGCCGCACCGAGCAGCTCAGCCGCACTGAGCAAACAAATATAGTATGGCCGACTAAGATATCTCATTAGTTGGTCAATATAATACACAGGAGGGACCGTCCCCTTTGCCGCATAATGAGGCGGTATTACAACATAATATCCCTTGTAGGGCTGGGCAATGGCTCCGCTTTTGCGAAGACGATATAGGTCATTAAGAATATGCTGTTGCGTGAAAGAAGGAAATGCATCTTTCACGTCAGCATATGAAAATGATGGACGACCGTCAATTTCACGATTATGTACCCATTCACGAATACTCATTTTCTTACTTTTATTGCAAAGATAATCAATTTTAGATTATTCTATCATAAATAATAAGAAATGTTGTGAGTCAAAGGATCTGCTAAGATTCTTTCTTTTTCCAGAATATGATTCAGAAGCCTGGTTATAGTAATAAAGAAGAAAGAATAACAATTCGTGGCACAATGAATGTAACAAGCGCGAAATCTATTTCATTGTATCTAATTGATTATTAGGCCTTTATTGGACAATATTTGTACCACATTATACGTAATAGCTTGATTATTAATACATTACATTTTCCGCATCGGAAAATAAGAAACGAAAAGAAATGAAAAGCCTTGAAACAAGGATTCGTTTCATTATAGACATTAATATGTGTTTTCGATTGGGGGTACCCCAGTCATTTTCCCAAAATTGTTTTCAAACCCATTCAATTGGTTTCATTGCGGGGGACAAAATTTCATGCTCTAAATTTGTCAGAAATATGACAATTCCATCCATCATGACATCCGCTTAATTAACGATCAAAAAGAGGGGGAGCCATTTGTCTTCTCAGTGTGCACCATTCACTTTACAGGGTAAGTGACAGGGGATATTATCCGCTTTACAGGGTAAATTTTCTGTTTACGGGGTAAATTCTAAACTGAACTGAATCTTCCCAAATTCCTCCGCCGCTACGCGAAGAAAGAAGGCGAAATACTTTACTAAATCCAGCTTATTTAGAGACTTTTAGCAGAAAATGATGCAAAGAGTCAGAGTCTCCCGGAACCAAGTCTAGGTGTTGTAAATACGTGCGAAGTAAAACTCGACTATTTTGCGATAATAACCAAGTAAATCCGTATATTTGCTGTTGAAAAATCTCAGGTTTTCCGTCCTCGATCAAACGGAGCAACATAACGTGTTATGTGGACAAAGTACCCGACCCATCCAGTGGTGCGGGCGCTTGGACCTGAGATCATCCGTTGCTCCAACCCCGTACCCTCATATCCGTTCTCCGCGCTCTCGCAGGTGTATTTCCTGCGGGACGAAAGGGCGTATAAGCCTGATTGCGCACTTCTCTACCCCGTATCTCCGGGCGTAGTACTCGATGGCGTCACGCAATGTCCATCCGGCCGAGGACCGTAAGTCCTCAGAGAAGTCATCGTATACCGTGAAAGCGGTATGGTAGTTCCCATCCAGATCGGTGGCGGGCACCGTTATGACGTTCAATCTTTCCACATTTCAAATTTACAACAATATGGCAACACAAACAAATCAGAAGCAGTTGATTGCTCCCTCCAAAGGGGAGATTATCCTCTACCAGACTGCCTACGGCAGGACCAGTATCGATGTTAAGCTTGAGAATGAGACCGTTTGGCTTAGTTCAGAACAGATGGCCTTGCTTTTCGAGAGAGACAGGACTGTGATTCAACGGCATATAAGGAACATATACAACGAAAGTGAATTGACAAGAGATACCACATGTGCAAAATTTGCACATATGGGTAGAGATGGGGACCAAACCTATGTCACAGAGCTATTCAACCTCGACGTAATCATCTCCGTAGGCTACCGCGTCAAATCCCGGCGCGGCACCCAGTTCCGTATCTGGGCGAACTCCGTCCTCAAAGACTATCTCATCAAGGGCTATGCGGTCAAGAACGACCTGGTCCAGCAGAAGTATGATGACCTCAAGGCGCTTGTGGACGTTATGGGTCGCACGATGGGATACCTGGACTCCCCTGCCGGTCGAAAAATGTGTCGGAAGGCCGCGGTACAAGCCGATTTGCAAAGCACTTTGAATCAACGGGTTGTATTTGCCAGAAAATGCTAAAAATCTGGAAATAAAGCGCTTGTGCCGATTAAAAACATAAAACGCTGATACTATTGTGGTTAAGCTAAATGCATCGGAAAGTAATACTAGCCCTTGAAACAGAAATATCCTCTCCAGCCACGAACTGAATAGTAAGAGTCGGCGCCATTGTGGAATGTAAATACGGTGTCGTAGCGACGCTCGCAAAACAATGCTCCGCCAAGGCTACGAATTGTTGAGGGTGTCGCTATCCAGCTTGATGTTTTTGTATCATATTCGCCTGTTTCCTGCAATTGCCGGTAAAGGCTCTCTGTCAACAGTTCCAGACCCATCTGGCTTGCCTGGGCCATTGCGCTGCCTGCCGGTGGGCTCTTTTTCCTGAGGCTGAGAGCCTCATTATCATAACATAGACTTATTGCGCAGATACTTTTCCACCACCGCCCAATCAAGATTTGGATGGCGGGCGATGTTTTCAAGGAAACGGTGTTTCAATAATTCAATCATAATGTGTTCTCGCAAGCCAGACTTGTGGTATGAAGAATGCCTTTGGATAAGTGGATACCGTATATTTCCGTAAATATATAGTTTTTTCGCGATATTTGTCTTCGGCTTTTGGGTTAGTTTTTTAGTCCGGTTTGTTAGCAAGTCAACGCCCTTATTTCTGAACCATATTTGAACCGTGGATGACATCATCAGCGCCGTACTCTTTGATGGCCGTATCGAAATCCTTCGCCCCACCAGTCTCCCCGAATAGTTTCCTGAGTAGGCGCACGCGGGTGTTGGTGATGGCCTGGGGAGTTGCAATGGTCAGATTGGCGATCTCGGAGGGAAGGAAATTATGGACAGTCAGCAAGCACACCTGTTGCTCCTTTGAACTGAGTGGAGACAACAGTTCCCGCAACTTTGGACGCATGGCGTAAGAGAGTTGGGCCAAAGCATTCATGTCATCATCAGGTGCAGGTTTACCTTTGCCTGCAGCAGTATGCAGGCGAGATAGAATATCCTTCATCTGGCGGGAGTTCTCCCGCTGTTCACGCTCCTTCGTCCGCCGCATCAGGGTGAGCTCCGTTCGCGTCAGGTCATATTGCATTTGACTTTCAGCAAAACGGGCATTGAGCAGGTCAATACGACGCCGGTTATACCAGATGATAAGGGCGGAGAGTACAATCACGAGAATGATGGCGGCAAGGAGGACGATGACGGAGCGAAACTGCCGCCGCTCTTCAAGCTGTTCGTCGAACTGCGCCTGCAGGTCGATGACAGCGGCGGTGTCGTTATGTTCATAGAGGCGATGATAAACCTCATTCAGGCGTTGACTGAATTCTGCTACTCCCCGCAGGTCACCCTGACGCTTCATATAGGTAATCAACTGCCGATAGGACTGGATGGCGACATCGGGAGACAGGGAGCCGGAGAGTCTATACCATTGCTGGATCGCTGCTGCCGTATCTCCCTCTGCCATGTAGATGTCGGCGAGCAGTTTCTCTCCTCTGTCGGTTGGAGAGATGAGCCTGGATTCTATCAGGCAGCGTTTCGCCTCCTGGCGCTGCCCTGTGCTCCACAAATAACTGGCACGATTGACCAGATAGGTGGCCCGCACTTCTCCATGCGTGTCTTCGTAATAGGGCTGTGCCTGTTCGGTATAATACCGCAGGCTGTCTTGCTGGCCCAACATGTCGAAGGTCATGGCTATATTATTCAGCGTCTGAACGGTCCATTGTCTGCTGTCGCATTGCCTTGCAGCCCTCAATGCTTGCTTGTAGTAGCGAAGCGTCAAGGCGTGGTTGCCCACATTGTCGTTCACATCGCCAAGCACGCAGTACAGGTACCACTTGAAAGCCGGCAGGTCCAGGTCGCCGGATAGCAGTTCAGCCCGTTTCATCGACAGCACTGCCTCGTGCACCTTCTGCTGCCGGTAAAGGATGATGCCATGGTGGAGCAAGGCTCTGGAGAGGTGCTCATCGTCCCCGTGACGCTCATAAAAGTCTCTACTGGCACGTATCAGCGAGTCTGACGCGGTGCTGAGCCCGCTGCGATGAAGGGCTTCAGTGTAGAGAAGACCATATAGTGCCCGGTCGGCAGCGGTCATCGTCGAGTCGTTATAATAGGGCGACAGCATCCTGACGACCGAGTCGGGCCGGGTGAAAACAATCTGCGCCGACCTGCTCAGCAGTTCATTGTGGGACTGCTCCTGTGAACAGCCCACAATGACGAGTGCGAATAATACCAGCTGGAGGGGTTTCATCACATCCGAAATACAATGGGAAGATTGTATTTCACTCTGACCACATTGCCTTTCTCCTTGCCTGGCGTCCATTTGGGCATGGCTTGCACCACCCGGATTGCTTCGGCATCGAGCGATGGGAACACCTGCTTGGCCACATGAACATCTGATATACTGCCATCCGTTTCCACAATGAACTGAACCATAACCCGCCCCTCCACTTTCTGCTTTGCGGCATCTTCAGGGTACTTCATGTTGGTTTGCAGGAACTCGATCATCGCTTGCATGCCACCAGGATATTCCGGCATCTGTTCTACGGTGTCGAAGACCTTCTGATTTGTCTGCGACACTACAGTCTTTTGAGCATTGGCCGTCATAAGGCAGCCCCCGGCCATCAATAACATTAGAATCAGTTTCTTCATTTTCTTTGCGGTTTTAATTGTTCAACAATCTGCGCTGTTGTCCGGACGGAGCAAAAGTAGATGATTTCCCAGGAGAATCAAAGAAATTGATTACACAATATTACACGCCATGCGGGGACGCACCTTACCTTTTTTTGTCCCCCGAAGGACTTTTTCACGAAAAAAGTTTGGGGCCTCAAAAAATTAAGGGGACAGCAGGGGGACAAACGTGAAAAGGTCAAAAAGTTAAAGTATTTATTTACAATAAGTTATAGACTTTTTCTGTTTCCTGCATCGGAAAGTAGAAAGAACCAGGGACAACGGTAGTCAAAGATTCTTTAATTACCGCGCAAAATATATTGAGAGGCATTATTTGACGCTTCCAACAGTAGCAAGACCGCTAAGGTCAATTTTATACTCTATCGATGCAACGCTTTTTTTCTCCAAAAACATCACCATATAGACCGGCACATAGGTTATGCGCCCATCGACAGACAGGTTGTCGTTGTTCAGCACTAAGGCTTCCGGAAGATCATACTCCTCACAATCCATGATATTGGACAGGGCGCGGTGGTAGGTGTAGTCTTTGCCGGACTTAACCTCGATGGGCAGCACTTTACCACCCTGCTCGATGACGAAGTCCAACTCTCCCCTCTTCTTGCTGTTATAGTAGTAGGGTTCCAGACCATGTGCGACGAGTTCCTGAGCTACAGCATTCTCGTAGATAGAGCCGAAGTTGATGTCCTTGTCGCCCTTGATAATCCGCATCTGGATGCCGTTGGCATACTGGGCAGCCAGCAGACCTATATCGCTGAGGAAGAGCTTGAGAAGGTTGCGCGAGCGAGCCAGCAGAAGCGGAACCTTTGGCTCTTCTACATTATAAACGGGAATCGCAACGCCAGCATTCTTCAGCCAGAGGAAGCTATTCTCATATCGATCATACTTCGCATTCTCGTTGAGGCGTTTGAGGATGAAGCGCTTGTTCTTGGCATTGAGTTCCGGTGGAATCAAGTTAAAGATCTCCTCAATATACAATTTGTTGTCCGGATCATACTTGGCAATGTCCTTCTTGTAGAGCTGGATGATTTCCTGCTGCACTGCAAGGACATCCTGCAGGTTGTTGCTTTCAAGATACTTGCTGACCGCGGCAGGCATGCCACCCACAATCAGGTAGAGCCGGAACAGCTCCAGCATCTTGTTGTGGATGAAACCATCAACAGGGGTTCTTTTCGTCCAGGCATCTTTAACTGTGGCAATTACATTCTCATTGATTCCCACACAGGTGATGAACTCTTCGAAATCCAGCGGGAACATCTCCTTCACGCCCATATAGCCGACAGGGACTGAACGGAGGTCCTTCAACTCCACGCCAAGGAGAGAGCCGCTTAAGATGTAGCGGTATGAGCCTTCGTCAACCAGAAACTTGATGGCGGTCACGATATCCGGGCATTCCTGAACCTCGTCAAAGAAGATCAGCGTGTCCCCTTTTATCATCGGCGCATTCGTGATGGTCGATAAGCGCATCAGTATGTCGGCACTTCCCTTAGCCTCCTTGAACAGCCCAACGGCATCGGGATTCTCGATGAAGTTGATCTCGATGAAACTCTTGAAAGTTTTGCCGAACTCGCGGATGGAATAGGTCTTTCCAACTTGACGGGCACCCGTTATCAGCAGTGCATTGCCAGATTTTTGGTAATAATCACTTAAGTAACTATCTATCTTTCTTTTAAGCATTTCACTTCCGTTTTTCCAACGCAATTTACGGACAAATTTCCACTTTTCCAAAAGAGTTGTGAAGTTTTCTTCCACTTTTCCAAAACCCGGAAGGGTACTGTCATCGCATCCACCAAGAGTAGAGGCAGGGACAGTACTATTCTTGACGCTGACAGGATGTTGGGGATGTTACTCAATTACAAAACTACGTGGATAAAAATCGCTATAGAAACGGCCATCGGTGGCGGTGAATTTCAAAACGCAGTAGTTGGGATCGGTTACGCCGCCGGGATAATACTCTGTATCGCCATCGCGCCAAATCATCTCCTTGCTTTTGGCATCCGTCAAAACTTCCATTGTACCGCGTAGCATCATGCCCTTGAAACCCTCGGCATCGCAGAAATAGATGCTGGCTTTGGGATTAGCCTTATAGTGGGCCACACGAAGCGAGAAGGTGTTGGTGGTAAAGTAGAATGTTCTGATCCCATTACGTTTGCGAGGTGCCAACATGGCCTTGGTGCAGGGGAAGCCCTCTTCATCTACAGAAGATATATAGGCAATGGACAGCGTGTCGGCCATTTGGGCTATGAGGCCTTTGACACCCGCCCAGGCGGGATTCTCAGGAGTGTCATCATTGATGGTCAGTCCTTTGCGCCAGCGCTTCAGATGTGGGAAGTACATCTTCATCTGTCCGATATACTCCTCTTTTGTAATTGGATTGGGCAACCCTTCGTTCACTGTACCTACAAACTGGGCACAATGCTCTATCATTTCGTCCATCGTACAGTCTTGCAAGAACTTACCGTTCTTATAGCAATATATGCAATAATCGTCGTTCTTACTACCATCGGCATTGGTGCCCAACACCTCATGGCTCAGCGGCATTCCACAACTCTGACAGAATCTCATTTCTTTTTCCATATTTCTTTCACAGTAATCAATTCGCAACCTTGTTTGGTGTAGTAGTCTAGCATCTCTGGCAGTTTCTTTAGATCGTAGCTGGTGACACAGTCTGAGAAAACGTGCACCGTATAGCCTGCTTTCCGCATATTGAAACAAGTGGACTTCACGCAGCCGGTAGCATCGGCACCAGCGATATAGAACTCCGTGATTCCGTTTTCCGCGATGAACGTGGCAAATGCCTCACTCGTCAATGCGTTACTCTTTGTCTTCACAAAGATATGGTCAGATGCGACCTTCAGTTCTGGTGCCAACTCTTCGCCACGAGTACCTGGCTTGAAGGTACGGGTGGCGGCGGTGATGTTGTTGTGCTTGATATAGACGACGTGCATGTCCTCAGATACAGCCCATTCAATAGCAGCATTGATATTGTCAACAATGTCGCGGTAGTGTTTCGTGATGTCGTTCTGAATGTCGATAACGACAAGTGCTTTTGTTTGCATATCTTTGTTATTCAATCACAAAACTTCGGGGATAGAAATCGCTGTAGAAGCGGCCGTCGGTGGCGGTGAATTTGAGGACGCAGTAGTTCGGGTCGGTGACGCCGCCGGGATAGTATTCCGTGTCGCCGTCGCGCCAGATCATTTCCTTCGAAGCGGCATCCGTCAATACCTCCATCGTGCCGCGCAACATCATGCCTTTGAAACCTTCGGCGTCACAGAAATATATGCTTGCCTTGGGGTTCGCCTTGTATTGGGCTACACGGAGGGAGAAGGTATTGGTAGTGAAATAGAACACTTTGATGCCCTCGCGGACGCGCGGCGACAACATGGCCTTTGTGCAGGGATAGCCTTCATCATCCACGGATGAAATGAAGGCAATCGGAAGTGTATCGGCCATTTGACCGATGAGTTCCTTCACTCCGGAGAGAGCGGGATTCTCCGGCATGGATTCCGTAAGTGTCAGCTCCTTGCGCCAACGTTTCAGGTGCGGAAAAAACATCTTCATCCGGCCGATGTACTCTTCCTTCGTGATGGGTTTCGGCAGCCCTTTGTTCACCTCGTCCACGAATTGGGCGCAGTTTTCAATCATCTCATCCATTGTGCATTCCTGCAAGAACTTCCCGTCCTTATAGCAGTACATGCAGTAATCTTCATTCTTACTCCCATCGGCATTGGTGCCAAGGACTTCCTCTGTGAGCGGCATTCCGCAGCTCTGGCAAAACTTCTGCTCCATATGATACTTTACTTTATTTGCGTTTCAAATATAGAAACTTTTTTACATTCTTGCCTTACTCTCAGCTCCGGCGCCGGTGCCGCGGTACTTGCTCTGGGCTGTGTTGAAGTTGTAGCGGACGGATAGTTTCACCTTCTGTGTGTCCATCATGTTTGTCTGCTTGATGGTATGGCTGCCGAAATCGGAATAGGCATTAAAATGTGCAGTACGTGTAAGGTCCTCTCCTTCAAGGCGCAACACAAGCGAACCGTCACGGAGCAGTGTTTTCTGCACGGCAGCCGTGAGGTTAATGTTCCAGTTGCTCATATAAAGGTTCCGGGAATAGCCGGGACTCATAAACACTCCTCCCAGTTCAAACTGCCATCCCCCATTCACAGTGACGGTATTGAAAAGCTGGGCAAAGAAGATGGGCTTATTGTTGAACGTAGTTACGCGTATGCCGGATGCTTCACGGGGATCCGGGGCATTTATCGTTAACCACTGAGGAAGAATACCCAATGTATAATTGATATTCCAGGGGCCTACGGTAGGGGTCAGGTTCACATATGCCGCCATCATGCGGAAAGGCGTTTCAATGTTACTGGGCTTCACCAGCACAACGCCTTCGTCGCCGTAAGGCGAAGACCAGGTGACAATGGCATCGTCGGTACGATTGTAATTAAGCATGACGGAGATGAACTTCCACACGGCGGTAAATCCTAGATTATGAGACAGTTCAGGCTGCAGCTGCGCATTACCGCTCTGCCAGATGTACCGGCTGTTATAGCGTATCGCACTTGACAGATTCCCATAATGCGGTCTGCTGGTTTTGGTGCTGTAATTCAGCATTACTTGGACAGGGTTCTGCGTTTTAGCCCCGATAACCCCCGCATAGGAAACGTTGGGGAACCAGTTGCCATAGTTGCGGGAAAGATTGTTGGCTGGGGTTACGGCGTCTTCATAGGCGTAATGCACATATTCGTAACGCACTCCGGCGCTGAACTGGCCCACACCGGGTACGAGGCAGCCGTAAGAAGCAAAACCGGCAATATTGTCCTCTTTTATGGCCGCCTCGGATGCAGGAATATCGATACCTACCACCTTATAATTGTCCGTGCGGCGTGAGAAAGTCTCCTCAGTTCCGGCCTGCAGCTGGCCTATCCAAACTGGATAGGAAAGCACCGCCTTGGCGGCATACATCTTTCCCGTGTTGTTACTGGCGCTGCTGATGGCTGCGTCATCTGTCATTTCGCTGGCTTCGCTCGATACGGACTTGGAACTGTCATAGGTGCCGTAGTAGTCCAGGTTCACGTCGATACCCAGCTTCCCTGCGACGAGGCCGTTGTAATAGAGGTTGGCGCCAAGGTTATACGGCGGCCATTCCCCCATCGTATCATCCGATACCGTTTTGAGCTTGTCAATCAACGTCCCGTTCTCGAAAACATTGTCGTTCACCTCCGTATGAACGCTGTAAGACAGATGCTTGCCCCATTCCACCTTACCGCCCAGGAAGTGATTGTCGGCCATCTGCCAGTTCACGCCGGCGTTGCCATAGAGGGAACTGCCGATGTGTTCGTTCAGGAGCGTCCCTTTGTTCTCGAAAAGCCAATCGGCGCCATCGGCCTTTATACCGAAGGTCTGTTTCTCCAAGTAGCTTTCCTGGCGGGAAGTATTTCTGGCATAATTGATTCCGCCGAAAAAGTCCAGGCCTCCCGTACGGTAGTTCACATTAAAGGCGCCGAAGGAATCATTACCTTTGGCCCAGCGCAGGGACTGTGCATCTGAAGCATTCAGGTTGAAGCCGAAGCCGTCTCCCTGGCGCCGGATGGTGCGGATGCGCACCACCGCCCGCACCGTTGCATCATACTGGGCACCGGGATTGGTAATCACTTCGACGCTCTGGATTTCATTGCTTTGCAGGCGGTCAAGTTCCGTGCTGTCAGAGACTCTCCTTCCATTAATATATACAAGTGGTGAGCCCTTCCCTATCACCTCCAGTCCGTTCTGACCCTTGAGAAGCCCCGGCGTCCTGGAAAGCACGTCATTGGCCGATCCCGCATTTTCCAATACGGACCCCCGCACATTGGTTTGCAGGCCCTCCCCCGTGAGTTTGGTTTTGGGCATGACGGCGCTCGCCACGGCCCCTTCCAGCATTTGTAAATCATCGCAGAGGGTAATAACCGCGCCATCGACAGGAGCGAGATACACTGTCTTGTAGCCCAGCATGGCCACCATCATGATGCCGTCCGTTTCGCTGGTCACTATATTGAAGGATCCGTCCTCCTGAGTCACCACACCACAAACTACGGTGGAGTCGGTCTTGGAGAGCACGGCCACATTGGCGTAAGCAACCGGCTCGCCATTTTCATCTACAACTTTTCCCCTCCAATCGCCTTTCGCCAGGCAGGGAAGCGCCATAGCAGCAATCATTAACAATACAATCAGCCGTTTCATAGTTTGTCCATATTATTTCGACTGCAAAGTTAGCGTATCCGGCGTTCCGAAATAAAAAACGATATGGACAAAAATGTGGACAATTGGGGATTATTCTTGAAAACTGGTTGGACATTCCGGCCCCAATGATTACTTTTGCAATGAATTGAAACGGAACATCGATTATGGCAAGACCGGTTACTGTCACAAAAGAAAGAATCCTTTCCGCAGCCCTTGACCTGGTGCGCTCCGGAGGCCCTTCGGCCCTTACGGCCCGCAGCCTCTGTAAGCGCCTTGACTGCGGCGCCAACGCCATTTTTACCTCCTTCGGATCCATTCAGGGAGTCCGGGACGCTGTCCGGGAGGAAGCCCGGAAACTGTATCGGAAGCGGGTGGGCGACGGCTTTGCACTCAATCCTCCGTTCAAAGGCTTTGGCATAGCCTTCATCTGGTTCGCCATGGACGAGCCGTATCTATTCTCCATGATCATGGAACCGCAGTCGCAACCCGCTTCCTATAAGGATTACATTGATTCCCACATAGGTTTCAAGTCGGAGTGCATTTCTGCGATAGCGGGCACCTTCGGCCTGAATGGCAAAGATGCAGAAACGATTTATTATCAACTCATTCTGGTGGCTTTGGGCCTTGCGTCAACCTGCACCGGCGGAAAAAGTCCGCTCACCATCCCGCAAGCCAGCGAAATCCTCGGCAAAAACGTCAGGGCATTTCTGATGGTTATCCACGCCGGGAACGACGAGCGGGAAGGATTCGTTCCGAACGCCAGCGAAGGTCCCGGCGGCGAAGTCGATTCCTATGTGCTCATGCAAGCGCTCGTCGGGCAGAATCACCTGCTTCAACAACTCCGTACCAAGCCCCGCTTCATCCAGGATGAAGAATGGGCCGAATTGGAACGGATGCTCCGGAATTCATGCGACCTTACGCCCGAATCTCTCCGGGAAACGCATCACGATCTGACGAAGGGCGATATCCGCACCTATATCCTCTCGAACCTGCAATTCTCCGTATCCGAGCAAGCCATCCTACTGGGGATCTCCCCTGCCTCTGTTACCAAAGCACGCCAGCGACTTAAAGCAAAACTGTTGCCTTGATTCGGTTTCGGAAATAATTTTCCTGCATCGGAAAGTAATTTGCTCAATTTTGCGTAATAAGCCGATAATAAGATAATTAAAGTAAATTATTCGTTCAGAAAAACGTGGCGATTTGCGTATTTTTCGTGCGAAAAAATGTGAAAACCCTTGATTTTTCGTCCAGAAAAACGTATTTTTGCATCAAAACGATATGTTTATATGTTAAGGCGAAAAATAGAAGACTATCTTAGGAAGTGGAAAGACACTCCTGACCATAATCCTCTTGTAATAATGGGGCTCCGTCAGTGTGGAAAAACTTTCATCGCGCGCAAGTTTGCTAAGGAGAACTACAAATACGTTTATTATCTCAACTTCATTAAGCAGCCAAAGCGCATAGCGGCATTTCTAGGCTCTAAGGAAGTTGACAGCATTTTGATGGAACTCTCAACTCAAATCCATGGGGCGAATTTCGTTCCGGGAGAGACATGCTTTATCTTTGATGAAATCCAGGATTGTCCGGATGCGCGAACATCCTTGAAGTTCTTCAAGGAAGATGGTCGCTTTGACGTAATCTCTACCGGATCTCTCCTAGGTGTTCTCGGGTACGGTGAAGAAAAGAAGAAAGAAAAGCACATTCAGCAGGACGACTTGAAGCTCGGAAAGAATTCGGTCCCGGTAGGATATGAGGATATTGTGGAGATGTATCCACTGGATTTCGAAGAGTTCCTTTGGGCCAATGGACTGTCGGAACAAGTTATCAACTACTTAAAAGATTGCTTGAAGAAAGAAGCTCCTGTTTCACTTGGAATCCATGTGGCACTGAAAGATCTTCTGAACAGATATGTTGCAGTTGGTGGACTTCCAGCGGCCGTTAACAAATTGCTTGAGACAAAAAACATGAGCAAAGTTAACGCGGTCCTGCGCAAGATTCTTAAAGAATATAAGGATGATATGGTGAAATATGCCAGAGATGAGGATAAGCCATATATTCGTGGTTGTTTTGATTCTATTACGAAACAGCTCGCCAAGGACTACAAAAAATTCCAGTATAACCTGATTAAAAAGGACGGCCGCGCAGAAGAGTATGTCGGTTCCCTGCAATGGCTTGAAGATGCAGGGATGATCCGAAGGTGCTATAATACAGAGGCAACAGGTTTACCGATGGAAGGAAATGCCATTGAGTCTGTATTTAAGGTTTATATGACGGATATCGGCCTTCTCGTCACTATGCTTGGAGGATCTACAAGAAGCGATATACTACAAGGAAATCTAGGCGGTTTCAAAGGAGCAATATATGAAAATTTGATGGCAGATACCCTTCATAAAAAAGGGCAAAACCTTTATTACTATCGTAAGGAATCGGGAATGGAGTTGGATTTCCTGATAAACTATAATCGCGAATGCGTGCCTGTGGAAGTAAAAGCCAAAACTGCAAAAGCAAAAAGCCTCTCCACAGCCCTAAAACATCCGGATAATTACCACATATTTCACGCAATCAAATTCGGCGACTACAATGTCGGCCGGGAAGGCCAGCTGCTCACGCTCCCCAACTACATGCAGTTCCTCCTGGATCTGGAGCCGGAAGAAATCGTCCTCGAACCAATCGACGTGGACGCCGTCAACGCCCTGGCAAAGAAGATCCTTGCTCGTAACTCACTGATTGAACGGTCAGTCTAATTTCTGCATCGTAAAGTAGATTCTGCGTGGTCAAACGCTGGCTGGATTCGTAAGAAATATGAAGATACAATTATAAAGATAAAATTATGAAGATAAAAGACATTTTGCTTATGGCAGTAGCTACGACAGCCATCCTGACGGGTTGCAACAATAAAGAAAGTAAGGTGGAGACAACCGAGTTTGTGGACGATGTAAAGGTGGCACTTGCCGATAGTGGGCGCATCGACCTGAGTAAACTTCAGTGGACGAGGGAGCCTAAAGCATTTGAGGTCAAAGGTGACATCATTGCCATCACCACCGCTCCGCATACCGACCTGTGGCAGCGCACGTACTATCACTTCCAGAACGACAATGCGCCCGTGCTGCAGATGAAGACAAAGGAGAAATTCTTCAGCTTCGTGGTGAAGACCGACTTTACGCAGAGTCACCAGCGTTTCGACCAGTGCGGCATCGTGATGTATCTCAACAGCGAGAACTGGCTGAAAGGGTCTGTGGAATACGAGAACGACGAGTTCCAGCACTTAGGCAGCGTGGCTACAAACAAGGGCTATTCCGATTGGGCTACGACAGCCATCCCCGCCGATGTCAAGACGATGTGGTATCGTTTCTCGCGCCGCGAGGATGACTACTGCATCGAGTGCTCTCAGGATGGTGTGAACTTCAGCCAGATGCGTATCTGCCACATGTATGCCGCTGCAGAAGAAATCCAGTTCGGCATCTATGCCTGTTCGCCAGAGGAATCATCATTCACTGCCGTATTCTCCGACATGAAGATAACCGAATGTGCCTGGAAAGCCCACGACGGTCAGCAACCGGATGAATAGAATCAAAAAACGTTTATAACCTATAATAAAGAATACAACAAATAGTTAATTTAATGAATATGACAGAATGGGATAAGATGCAGGAGCATCAGATATACAATGATTTTGATGCAGATTTGTTCAACCTGAGAGTTAAAGCAAAAAAGTTGTTTAAAGAGTTTAACCGTACCGAGGACGAAGAAACCGAACGTCGCCAGGACATCATGCGAAGGCTCTTCAAAAAAATAGGTGAACGAGTGTGGATGGAGCCGAACTTTACATGTGAGTTTGGCAAGAACATCACCATCGGGAGTGATGTATATATCAATTTCGGATGCACAC
>Ga0256405_10003223_pt1 | contig 34446 bp, 29 predicted proteins | sample RumenRJG_02DNA_FD_189096 | JGI IMG/M metagenome (GOLD analysis project Ga0256405, IMG submission 189096) | Bovine rumen microbial communities from Lethbridge, Alberta, Canada - RJG_02 | ecosystem: Host-associated > Mammals > Digestive system > Stomach > Rumen | place: Canada: Alberta...
ATTATATTATAATATATACTCAATACAAAAGCAATAAAAAATGCTGATAAATCAAAGAAATATCAGCTAAATAATCAAATATATTAAAAAAAAATCTAGATTGAGTAATGGTTATCTAATTTTTAGGTTCCTAAATCGTAGCGTGATTTTTCCGGTAACCCGGACGTGGAGAATCACGCCGTAGTCAGATGCTCGAAGGATTGTGACGTGTCACTGCTGATGTTGTAGGCTGCGTTATTTGCAGGGTTAAACGGAGTTTTGGCGGTAAGGGCGGTTTCGAAGAAACTCATTGCCCCGTCTATGTCAAAGTTACGATAGCCGTACTGCAGACACTTCAGATCCTTGCTGAGGTACTTGTCATACTTGTCGTATTCAAGGTTGCTGATTTTAGCCGCAAGCTCCTCCTCACTGAGTCTCGGATCCTCCAGTATGGTCTTAACCACCTGTTTGTATGTAACTGTTGAGAGTCCCGGGAGCAGAATGTAGCTGCTGATCTTTTTGGCCTGAATCCTGTAGTGCTTGAGGATCTGCACTATGGTGTTCATAATCTTATCTCCCCTCCACGGGAAGATATAAAGTCCGTCCATACCCATGATGTATTTATTGTCTTTAAGCCCCAGTTCCCGGAACAGCTCACGGCCTTCCAGAAAATGTCTGGCTGCCGTTTTGTTGAGATAGGCCGGAATGCCGTTACCGCAGTACAGTTCATACATCTTTTCACGTATGCCGTCATGAATCCTGCTTGGTCTGCCGTCCATTACAATCGGGTTGGCCTTGTCCTTATAAGGCTTGACGGATATCTGGCGTTTTTCACTGTTGAAGAAGATAACCTGCCAGCCCTTACCGGCAAAAAGGAATGAATCCCCGAGACTCAGAGGCTGATTCAGGGGAACGGTGCCTATGTTGGCTCCGTTAAAATCGATGGTATATTCCTCCTGAACCTTAAAGGAACTGTAGAAGCTGAATTTTGAAACCACCTTTTCCCCGGTAAGCCCCAGAATAAGGTCTCCGTCCCGCATCTGCGTGATAAGGTCATTTTCACCGAGGGATTTCAGGATCATGGCAAATATCTTCGGGGTAATCAGTGAGAACGGTCCCGTCTGGCACAGCAGCTTCCACAGGCTGAGAGCCTTGATGCTTCCAGTTTCGGAGATTACACTCAGAATCTGCTGAATCAGAGTGGACATGGCGTATTCGTGTGTTGCCGGCGGTTCATACCAGTTGTTAAGCATGAGTTCCAGCAGGGCGGTTGACAGAAACGTTTCATCCCTCAGTCTGGTTTCAAGAGGGTGAGAGGTATCTGAATAGGGACTCAGTTCGGATATGAAAAGACGCAGTATCGCAGCCCTGTCCCTTCGTCCGGAGCGTCCTATTCTCTGGCGCAGCCCTGCAACCGAAGACGGAGCGTCAACCTGCGCTATAGAAACCACGTCACCTATGTCAATGCCCAGTTCCAGGGTCTGCGTACAGATTGCCGTGGTTGGCAGGTTTGCCGATTTAAGGCGGTTCTCAAGTCTTTCCCTTAGATCCTTAGACAGTGAACTGTGGTGAGGAAAGAATTCTACCGGCAGATTGTTGTCCGTGGATATCCTGTCCATGATCGTTGCCAGATACTCAGTCTTTCCACGGCTGTTTGCAAAAATCAGATTTGTGGTTCCGCGGAGCAGTTTGAAAAGGTCGGCCGCCACGGCATCGTAGCGGAAAGGCCTGCCGGAGGAATCCCGGTCAGAACCGTCGGTCATGCGGTCGTACCCGCGCAGCTGCAGGAGCAGCTTTTTATTACCCGTTCCGCTTTCAACAATGTGCGGTCTGGAGTTCGGAGCGGAACGCAGCCAGCGGCCCGCGGATTCAATGTTGTTGAGGGTGGCGCTCAGTGCTATGCGGGTAATCCGCTTTTTAAGAACCATTTCCAGCCTGTGCATCTGACTCAGCAGCTGATAACCTCTCTCCACGCCGATAAAGGCATGAAACTCATCAATAATGATGTATCTTAAATCCTTAAGATATTTACGGTACCATGTGGAGTAGTTTATCAGAAGGGATTCAAGTGATTCCGGTGTTATAAGCAGAATGCCGGACGGCTCCTGAATGGTTTTGGCCTTAACGTGGGTGTTTATGTCTCCGTGCCACGGAGTTACCTTGATGCCCACAAAATCCCCCATGGCCTCGATTCGTTTAAACTGGTCATTGATGAGGGCCTTCAGCGGGCTGATGTATATGGCGGCTATTCCTGAAGGATTGTTGTTGAGAATTGAGGTGCATACCGGCAGAAAAGCGGCTTCCGTTTTACCGCTTGCCGTGGCCGCACTGATGATCACGTCAGATTTGTTTTCAAGAATAAGGGGAATGGACTGTTCCTGTATTTCATTAAGCTGCTTCCACCCCAGATGATGCAGATACCTTATTATGAGGGGATGAAGCATCTCTGAATTTGATTTCTGAGTCATAACGTCAATGCCCTTTGCCGTTTCAATTGTGAGAGGGGAAAGCGTACCTGCCGGAAATGCGGAACGCCTTTCCCTTTATGTTATCAGAGTCTGAAACTTACCAGTTCGTCTTCATCGTCATCGTTACCGGAACCGCTGCCGTCGATATTGCCGTCTGCGGAGCCAGTACCGTCATCGAAACTCATGAATGAGTCCTCTTCCTCGCGGTTAATGTTAATGTCCTTCAGAAGATCGGCCCATTTGAGCTCCGGATTCTGTTCCAGAATGGACAGCAGATCCACAAATGCCTTTATGGTGTTTCTCGGAGTTTTGAAATATGCTTCGCCGATACGGGAAGAACAGTGGCTCAGGAATTTTGACAGGGCCTCATCCGGTACCAGATAGCTGTCTTCGTTGTAGTAGGCAAAGATGTTGCGGATGTTGTGCAGAAGAACATAGAGCTCTTCCGGAGTCAGATTGTTGAGTCTCATTACCGGACCGCTGAGATCATTGACGCCCGCAGCCTTGGCAAATACGTTGGCGGCTAGTCTTGAATGCAGGGCCTCATAACTGTAAAGCCCCTTGCGAGGATCTTCGAGAAAGTCCACGGTTCCGCCCATGACAAAACCCAGACCTCTCACGTTACCCTGAAGACAGTCATTGATGATGCGCAGAATCTGTTCGTAATTGGCTTCGCGGGAGCGGAGATTGTGGATTTTATAGAGGTTTACCATCTCATCCATAAGAATGAGCAGTCCGCGATATCCGGCAATCTGAACAAATACGCTTAATAGCTTGTAGAAATCATAAACTGAGGAATCATCAATTATGGTTCTGACACCGAGATCCTGACGGGCTTCGATGCGGCTGTGATATTCACCGCGGAGCCATTTGTTGGCACAGTCGATGAGGTAATTGCGTCCTTCATTGAAGCCTTTCCAGTAGGACATGATTACCAGTGTAAAGTCAAAACCGCCAACCATGTCGTTAAGAGGCTTTAAAAGTTTTTTGATGACCTCGGTACATTCCGTGCCGGTTTCCTCGGCTTCCGTTCTGGCCAGGGTTATGAATTTTTCCACAACGGAGTTCAGGGCGTTGCCGTCAGGCTTGGCCCTGGTTGACATGTTTCTGCTTAATTCCTGATAGAGATTGAGAGCCTGACCTTTGGATGACTGAAGACGTCTGTCGGGAGACAGATCGGCATTCATGGTTACCAGACCTTTTTCATGAGCAATACTGCGTACGAGCTGAAGAAAGAAGCTTTTACCGGCACCAAAGTCGCCGATAACGAGTTTGAATGTGCTGCCTTCGTTGGCAACCAGATCAAGATCATGAATCATTGATTCAATTTCTTTTACTCTGCCTACCTGAATGAACTGCAGGCCGGTACGGGGAGTTACGCCTGAACGTAATGACTGAATAATGGATTCTCTTTCGCGAGGTCTCAGTTTTACTGCCATTTATGTATTGTCCTGTTATATTTCCCAATCGATCATTTCATTATAGCCCAGGCGGTGTATTTCTGCATTAAAAATTAGGCCGGATGGCGGGTTACGCACGGCCTCCGGCTTCTTTTACGTATAAAAGAAGACCCGTTATCGTTTAAACGATAACGGGTCTATCTTATCTGTTAACGGCTTAGCCTGCGTATTAGCTTAAGCTGTACTTCTTGAGCTTCTTGCGAAGGGTACCGCGGTTGATGCCCATCATCTTTGCAGCCTTGGTCTGGTTGCCGTGTACGAACTGCATTACTCTGTCAAGAAGCGGACGTTCAACTTCACTTAACACGATTTCATAAAGGTCAGTGGTATCTGCATTTGCCGGATTGTTAAGGAAGTTGTTTACTGAAGTTAAAACTGATTCATATAAAGGTTTCTGTGGTACAGCCTGAACTTCTTCTGAAGTCATGGTTCTCTGAGGATTCATTTTATTATTGATATTTAACATTTCAAACCTTGCAACGATAATATAAAAATACTGCAGACAAAGAGATTACGCACACATAAGGGTGTATCTGCAGGACTGGTTAAACAATATAAACTGACGAGGGCATATATTATTATTTTTTAAACAAATTTTAAAGTGTAATTTTTGATTACGAACGTAAATTTATAAAAAAAATAACTTGAAATTTAAAATTATTTTTTTCTGCCGGTGATGCGGCACCATTCATCCCTGAATACCGGTTCGTCGAGATCAAACCACTGGCTGTAGATCTCCATCAGTTCCTGACACTGGTTTTCAATAATGCCGCTGATGGCAAACAGTCCGCCCGGGTTCACCATTGATGCTATGGCAGGGGCAAGCTCTCTTAAAGGACCGGCAAGAATGTTGGCTACCAGAAAATCAGCCTTAAGGTTTTCAGGCTGTTCCTGAGGCAGATAGAGCTTGAGTCTGTCGCTTACGCCGTTTCTTGAGGCGTTTTCGGTGCTGGCTTCAATTGCCTGAGGATCTATGTCTATGCCGGTAGCGCATGATGCTCCCAGCTTAAGGGCGCTCACTGCCAGGATTCCCGAACCGCAGCCGAAGTCGATGATGTTTTTACCCTTAAGATCCAAACTGTCGAGCCATGACAGGCACAGGAAGGTGGTAGGGTGGGTACCCGTACCGAATGCAAGCCCCGGATCAAGCATGACGTTGACGGCGGAAGGATCCGGAATGTCGCACCAGCTTGGGCAGATCCACAGACGTTCACCGCATTTGATCGGATGGAAGTTATCCATCCATTCACGTACCCAGTCCTTGTCTTCAAGCTGTTCAACCTTGTAGGTAATCTTGTCACCGAAGTGTTCGTAGAAAAAGTCGATAATGCGTCCGGTATCCGTATCGGCATCAAAAAGGCCGATTACGGTGGTATTTGTCCACAGCTTGGTTTCTCCCGGAAGAGGTTCGTATACTGGATTATCGATGGTATCCATATAGGTAACGCTCGCAGCTCCGAAACCGGATAACATACCGGCGATTTTTTCCGCCTTCTTATCGGTAGTTCCCAGTTTAATTTGAATCCATGGCATTTATTTCTTCCTTACAGGTATACAGATTCTTGAATTTGCTTTTTTCAATTGAGTACGGTTCAATCATGTGGTATTCACTGGTAATGTCAGTCAGACTGTGCGTGGCAATGCTTAACATGTTGGAGTATATGTCATTGGTATTGTCACGCATGGTGTATGAGACACACTTGCTGAGACCGTCCGTGTATCTGGTTGCGGAACCGTTGCTGTTAAGCGTGTCCATGTCTATGACATAAAGATCCCGTACCGTAAAAGTAATGGTTGCATCGTGTCTGGTGGCATGAATGATGTTGTCAAAACCGCCCAGAGCCTTGATTATGGTGATTGACTTCAGACTGTAGTCCTGGGTACCGAGATCGGACAGTATGTCAATGATGAGCGGTTTTACGCGGATAATCTGACCGGTATTCTGGGTATAGCGCTGCTTTTCCTTCAGTACTGCGGTTGAGGTCATGAAGTTGCACAGGAAGATAAACAGGGAGTACAGGATGAATCTCATGTCTCCGAGGTTTATCTGACCGAGATCAAGATTCGGGTTATAGAAAGCCTTGTTTATGGTCTGCGGCTCAAAGGCTATCTGGTAGCCGATGATGTAATAGAAAACGCAGTTGATGAGATAGAGCCCGAAAAGGGAAGGCTGCATCCACAGCAGGCATATGAGAAGCATGCTGATGCTGTAGCCGGTGGTGGAACTTGCCACCGCCAGCAGCGTAAGAATCAGATAATGGAATTTCTTTCGCTTGTTCTGTGCCAGGGTAATCGCCAGGAAAATTCCCGGGAGACCGGTGGTGAAAATTGCCGTTGTGGTGCTGTAGAAACTCTGAGATACGCCGGTATTGACAATAAGGTGTCTGATTTCCAGAATAAAGTTACCGAAACCGAACGTTTCGCAGAACTGGTAGATAATACCGTAAATGAATGAGTAACTGTCGTTATAGATGTGACTCATGTACAGGTTGTTTATGGCTGTCTGAATGTTCTCATACAGCGAAGACGACAGAAAGCACAGCACGCAGCTCAGAATCATCAGGATGATGAAGGTTATCGTTCTGTTGAGTATTTTTGCCGTCAGGGTGATTTTTTTATGGCTGCGCGGGTGCAGGAGTGCCGTGGTCAGAGGTCCGAGAAATGCCGCCACAAGTGACGAGTAGGCATAGTCCGGCTGAAGAAGATGCAGCAGTTTGTATATCAGAAAAAAGGATGAGCACGTGCCGATTACAAGCCATGAACGGTTGCTTGACGGGATGACCAGCGCAAGGCCGAGAGCGAAAAGGCACGGAATTACCGCAGTGAGAAAATGATCGTTTCCGTCAGGCAAAAGAAAGCCGGCACCGGTTAGCTGAGCCACAGTGCAGAAGAGTATCGGCAGAATTATAAAAAGGGAACGATTATTTATTTCAACTTGCATTGATAAAAATCTGAAAAACATGACCTATATCATATATAATACCTAAAAAAGCGAGAATAAACGAAAAATTTGAAGAATTATTTTAGTTATTATATAAATTGGGATGTTGAAATTATATAATATCAATAATATTATCTATTTATATAATAACTTACTTGTGATCCTTGTCGTACATTTTATGTTCAAATAATGTAAAAAGATGCTTTTCTTATATTTTCTGAAATTCCCGCAGGTCTGACATTGATTTACCGTCCCTGATATGAGTCGCTTTTAGATTATGAAGATTGTACATAGGATCCCTGACTCCGAACTTAAGAATCTGCCCCACTGGAATCTGGATCCGGTCCTGACAAGAATTCTGTGGAGCCGCGGAGTAAACAGCCCGTCTGAGGCTGTTTATGATCTTAACAGAATTCTGAGTCCATCCCTCCACGGTCTGTCCGGCGCCGTTGACATTCTGGCCGAGGCCGTCATAAGTAACAGAAAAATCCTTATTGTCGGTGATTATGACGCCGACGGTGCCACCAGTACCGCTCTTGCCATGCGTTTTTTCCGGGACATCGGATATGCCGACATCAGTTTTGACATACCAAACAGACAGGATGACGGATACGGACTTAACGAATCAATCGTACTCCGCGCCGCGGAAAACAGTGTTGACGTGATTGTGACCGTGGACAACGGCATTTCTGCCAATGAGGCCGTGGCTCTTGCGGTAAGCATGGGCATCAAGGTGGTCATAACGGATCATCACATTCCGGGTGACGAGCTTCCCGATGCTCAGGCCATCGTGAATCCTCATCTGCCTCACTGTACCTTCCCGTCAAAGAATCTGGCCGGAGTGGGGGTTATATTCTATGTGGTGGCATCCCTCAGAACGGAACTCAACAGACGCGGTTACTTTAAGGACAGACAGGTGCCCGTTGTCAGCAACTATCTGGACTTCGTGGCTCTGGGAACCATTGCCGACATGGTGCCGATGGATTATAACAACCGCCTTATGGCAGACTACGGCATCCGGCTGATAAGAGCCGGAAAAACGACAAGGGGAATGACGGAGCTCATCAAGATATGCGGACTGAGCAGTCAGAACTTCAAGGCCACGGATATCGTGTTCTCCCTGTGTCCGCGCATTAATGCCGCAGGACGCATGGCGGAAATGAGCTACGGCGTCAGATGTCTTCTTGCGGAAAACGAGGATGATGCCAAGGTGGGAGCAGGGCTGCTTCAGAGCTTTAATGCGGATCGCCGCAGCATTGAATCAAACATGATGAATACGGCCCTTACCCAGATTCGTCTTGAGTATGACACCGAACTTCCCGAAGCGCTTGTTTTATACAATTCATCTTTCAATATCGGTGTCATGGGAATAGTTGCCGCCAAGATCAAGGATCTGACCGGGCTTACCACGGTGGTGATGGCGGATTCTCCCGACAGGGATTATCTGGTGGGGTCCGTTCGCGGAGTTGAGGGATACCACGTTTGTGATGCCCTGAAGAGAATCAATCAGGACCATCCTGAAATCTTCAAGGCCTTCGGCGGCCACAAGGGCGCCGGCGGTCTGACCATAAGAAGGGAACATCTGGCCTCCTTCAAGGAACAGTTCATTCTTGATTCCTGTCGTTACAGCACTGAAAGAACCGATGAGGTGATAGTAACGGACGGGGAACTTCCAAGCGGTTATTTCGTGTCGGATTTCGCCAGGGTGCTGGTTTTTGATCAGCCGTGGGGCGCGGAATTTGCGTCACCGGTCTTTGACGGGGTCTTCCAGCTGGTAAACCAGTATGTGGTCGGCGGAAAACATCTCAATGTCAGACTGCGGATGGAAGACGGAACGATGCTGTCAGGCATGTATTACAATCACGACGTTAAGGTATGGCCTAACTATGCCGTACGCAATGTCAGGGTGGTCTTCGGTTTTGACATTCAGAAAAACAGCAGTGATGCCGGATTGAGGCTGATAATCCGTAACATGGAGCAGATTTGAGGCGGCGGGAATGCTCCTGTCGCCAGGATGTCGGGATCTTGGGAATGAAAAAGGAAGAAGAGGCTGCCTCTTCTTCCTTATTTTGAGTTACTTAATTCCGTCCGACCGGGGGACGGCAACCGTTATGCTTTCTCTTCCGGTTCAGCACAGACCTGTGGTTCCATGTTCGGTTTTATGCCGTTATCCGAGCATCTGCCGGCATGGAGTGCGGCACCTATGATGCCTGCGGTATTCAGGGTTTCCGCAGTAACCACCCTGGTTCTGACGTCGATCTTTTCAGAAAACTTTTCAAAGCTCTTTGAGGCTCCGCCACCCAGAATGATGAGATCGGGATTGAAGAGAAATTCCAGACGGTGGAGGTATTTGTTGAAACGTTTACCCCATTTCTTCCATGAGAGATCGTGTCTCTGTCTTGCAGAATCCGAACAGTAATGCTCGGCAATGTCATCATTGAGAATCAGGTGTCCGAGTTCGGTGTTGGGGAACAGCTTTCCGTCAACGAATATTGCGGAACCGAGACCTGTTCCTATGGTAATCATCATGACCACGCCGGGAACGTTTCGGCCGGCACCGAATTCAACCTCCGCAATACCTGCGGCGTCGGCATCGTTCAGAACGTAGCAGTCAAGTCCGGTGGTTTCGGTAAACAGCTTTTCGGCAGGGGTGTTTATCCAGGTCTTGTCGATGTTTGCCGCGGTGAAGGCCGTTCCGTGATGAACGGTGGCAGGGAAACCGCATCCGACAGGGCCGTTGTAGTCAAATCTGGATACGAGATCCTTCAGAGTCTTTGCCACTGCTTCGGGAGTTGCCGGCTGAGGGGTTTCGATACGAATTCTCTCACTGACAAGCTCACCTTTTTCGGTATCAACCAGTGCACCCTTTATGCCTGAACCGCCGATATCAACACCCAGAACAATCATATCTGACTCCTTTATGCCAATGCAACGTGTCGGAAAACACACAAACCATGCCTATCATCATAATACACTGCGGTCTTTCATAATCAGAAATCCGTTCAAAATATGCAATTTGATGTGAGTTTGTACAAATTTTGAAAGATATTAAGCGTCAGGGGCTTTATTTCAGAAACTGCCGGACAGAAGTTTTACGGCCCGGGTAATATGCTGAATGACCATTTCGCACTCTCTGATTTCCCGAAGGGTTCTGCGTTCTTCGGCTGAATCTGCGGATAGGTCCGGGGAACCGCCGTCAGGAGATTTCGCTGAAAGCGCGATTTGACTCCGCAGAAGATTAAGCTTCTTCATGACGGAGTTTCTCAGAATGATAAGATAAGGCAGATAGATTTTTGAGCCCGTGTTGGCTGCCGCTATTACGCAGTTGCGCATCATTTTGCAGAAACCGATGCGCAGAATCGGCGTTCCCGCAAAACTCTCCCTGAATTTTTCCGGAGTGAGTGAAAGCAGTCCGGTAAGTTTAAGAAAATCCTTATCGAATCTGTCGGCAAATTCATGGTCGGCCGCGACTGAGACCTTTCTGTTAAACGGACAGGTAAGCTGACAGGTGTCGCATCCGTATATGCGGTTGCCGATTTTTGTCCAGAGATCGTCAGGTATGTATCCGCCGTATTCTATCGTAAGATATGATATGCATTTCGATACGATGAATTTCTGCGGATTCAGTGCACCCGTGGGACAGGCGTCAAGGCAGCGGTGACATTTATCGGGACAGGCAAGAGCGGAAGACCGCGCATTTCCGGCTTCTTCCGTCTCTCCAGTCACGGGATTAATCCCTGTAAAGGTGAGAAGGTTCCCGTCAGATGATTCCGGAGTCAGGTTCAGGGTAATGATTCTGCCGTCCCCGTTCAGGTTCATGTCAACCAGCAGTTCCCCGAGAAATATCATGCTGCCGGCGTCCCGGTGTCTTATGAGATTGTTTCGGCCCTTGACCATAAAGGAGGATGCGGCCGCAAAATGCTGTTCGTAAAACGGGGCACTGTCGGTGATGGCCCTGTAACGGATGTCCGGGAAAAAATCCCTGAGCCATTCGCCGAGACGTTCAAGACGCTGCTTCAAAACCTTGTGATAGTCACGTCCCCTGGCATATGCACTGATGCAGCCGCAGTGGGGATTATCGGAAGAATCAAGATTACGGTAACTTAAGGAGATGCTGATGACGGATTTGGCTCCCTCAAGTATGAGAGAGGGATTATCCCTTACCTCACGATTGCGTGACAGATACTCCAAATCCGCGGGAATGTCCGTGCCAAACTTTTCATCAAAAGACTTTTTGCCGCCAATGGCGTAACCAGTTGGTATAATGTGAAGGGAAATGATTTGCAGTTCATTACATTTTTGTTTCAGTTTTAACCAGAAATCGGCGGACAGTTCCGGCAGTTCATCAGAGAGCGCATGCATGACAGATTATTCCATTTCACAGATACCGTATACGGATACTTTAACACAAACGGTTTTGGATTGTTCACAAATTAGGGAACTGGAGAAAATATACCTTCCGGATACCGGCTACGATCTGATGCGGTATGCCGCCGGAGCCATATACGATAAGATTAAGGAACTGAATCTTGACAGAAAAAGGCAGATTCTGGTTTTTGCGGGAAGCGGAAACAACGGAGGCGACGGCTATGAAATAGCCGCCTCCTTCATGAGTGACGGTTACGATGACGTAACGGTTGTCAGGGTGGTTCCGCAGAAGGAGGGTATTGACGCCAATCTCGCCCGCAGGCATTATCTGGATAACGACGGCAGGGAAATCCCTTTTGATAATTCCTCTGAGTCCGGTTTCCGCATCAGTGACGGTGCGGTCGTCGTTGATGCCGTTCTCGGCATAGGCATTACCTCCTGCGGGGACAGTCCCAATGCCCTGAAAATCAGGGATGCCGTACGTCTTGTGAACAGCCTCAGGGCTGAGAAAAGGCTTCTGGTTCTCAGCGTGGACATTCCTTCACTGCTTAATGCGGACAACGGCATGCCGGTGGGCGGAGAGGCGGTCATGGCGGATTATACCTATACCGTCTTTACGGCAAAGACCGGAACACTGACGGGCAGGGCAAAGGATTACTGCGGAACCGTGAAGGTCGTGGGAAATACCCTGCCGGATTTTGAAGACAATCTTATGAGAATACGTGACGGCGGTGTTTTAAGGCATTTCGTTTCCTACGGAGACATCCTTCCGCTGCTTCCGAAGAGAAACAACTGTGCACATAAGGGTACTGCCGGCAGGGTGCTGCTTGTGGGCGGTTCAAAGGGCATGACCGGAGCTTTGATTCTGGCTTCACTTGCCGCCCTGCGCAGCGGCGCCGGTCTTATCACCTCTCTGGCGCTTTCAGGCGACATGACGGCCTTCAATGCCGTGAATCCGTGCATCATGACGGCCGGGACTGAGGATCTTGAGGAGAAGCTTAAATCTGCCGGAGCCGTGCTGATTGGTCCGGGAATGGGACGCAAAGCCCAGGCTGAAACAGTCTTTAAAAAATGTATAATGAGTACCTCTCCGAAGGTCATAGACGCTGACGGACTGTATCATCTGCATGCGGTGCATGCCGTTGCCGACGAAGGTCCGGTCAGATCCGTTCTTACTCCGCATGTCGGCGAGGCCGCCATGCTGTGTGACGTACACGCTTCGGAAATAGAGGCTGACAGTGTCGGTGCGGCACTTGAGATAGCCCGAAAATACAGGGCAGTATGCGTTCTTAAATCCGCTTCCACCGTCATAGCACCCCCGGACGGAAAGACGTATCTGACGTCAACCGGATGCTCCGGAATGGCCGGCGGAGGCATGGGAGACCTGCTGTCAGGCATCATAACAGCCCTGCTCGGGCAGGGACTGTCTCCGGTTGAGGCGGCCGTGTCCGGCGTGCTGATTCACGGGGAGGCCGGAAGGTGCGATGCCGCGGCAAACGGTAATGTAGGCATGTGCGCAACTGATCTGCTGCCGTACGTGCGCCTGCTGGTAAACGGCATCAGCCCCGGAAACTGAGGTGTTAGGATTATTAAAGGAATCAATAGATGCAGACTAAAGTTTTTCCGTTACACGATGAAACAAAGACCGAACTTCTCGGCGCGGTGCTCAGCAGTGTCTGTCCCGCCGACACGACAATCTATCTTACCGGTGATCTCGGAGCCGGCAAGACCACGATGACCCGCGGTTTCGTCAGGTCAAGAGGCTATAAAGGTGTGGTTAAGAGTCCTACCTATACCCTGGTTGAGGAGTATCAGACCAACGGCGTATACGTTTATCATTTTGACCTGTACAGACTTAATGATCCCGAGGAGCTTGAGATGATGGGCATAAGAGACTATTTCTCTCCTTCATCAGTAAGAATCGTGGAGTGGCCTTCAAAGGGTGAAGGCATTCTCCCTGAGGCGGATCTTGAGGTTAATCTTGAGATTGTCGGGAACTCGAGAAATGCGGTGATCCATGCCCGAAATGAAAAGGGAGCTGCGATTCTTGAAAAGATGGTTTTCCCGAAACCTGCGGAACTGTAGCGCCATTTTGATAAAACGTTTTCGTTAACTACCTGTCCCGTTTCTTTTTTGTCGCTTTTTTGATGTATAATGAACGGGAAAATGTTGTTTTTACGTCGGTTTTATGAAGGAGTGCGACTCCTTCCTGTCTTTGAATAATAATTCTTATAACTGCTTATGATGTGTGCTTGTCTAAAATTTCTTATCGGCAGAAGGTCTTTAATTAAGGCCTTGTGCATCCTGTTCGCAGTGTCCGTGACATGTGCGGAGGCTAATGACATAATCGGAATCAAGGCTTCGCAGACGAAGGACTATACCAGGATAATCATTGAAACGGAAGATGTACCGAAGTACAGCTACAGTGTTTCTCCAAACGGTACCGAATATACCGTAAGAATAATGAATATCGCCAATCCGAAGAAGAAATACGGCATGGCCACGATTACCAGCAGCAGTGTGCTTCAGTCGGTAAAGAGAGGCTCCGGGAATCAGGAGGTTTTTTACGTCTTCGGACTGAAGAAACCGGTGGTTCCGTCATTTAATTCATACAGAAATACCGGAAGCTCAGGTGCCAAGCTCATAATGGAGTTCCCGCATAATCAGACCGTGCCTGAGAGGAAGAAGGTCGTCACCGTTGCTCCTGCCGTGAATGACGTCAGGAAGACCGGAACCGCGGCAAAGCCTGCTTCGGGGCAGTCCTCCATTGTCGTTGCCACCGGCGTCAAAACAGGTAAAAGGACGGATTCCGAAGAGCTTGAGGCCGCTCTTTTTGATACCCTGAACGAGGCAAGCGATAATGATGACCCGACTGAAAGTGTTGAAAAACGTCTGTCAAATCCGGAACCGCCTAAGCCTTCCGCAAACATCAGAAAGAATCAGAATACCTGCGTGGTGGTGATTGACCCGGGCCACGGAGGCAAGGATCCCGGTGCCATCGGTAAAAGGGGAACCTATGAAAAGAACGTGACGCTGGGTGTTTCAAAGTATCTGCTTGAATACCTGAACGGCGACAAGACCCTGACCGGATATCTTACGAGATCAACCGATAAGTTCATCGCACTCGGTGACAGATCCAAGATTGCGCGTACCAGAAAGGCGGACATGCTGATTTCGATTCATGCAGACAGTGCCGCCAACAGCGAGGCCAACGGTGCATCAGTGCTGGTGCTTTCAAAGGATCGTGCCGACCGTGAGAATGACAAGATTACCGCAAAGGACCAGACGAAGCTTATCGGCGGGGCCGGTGATGCCATAAACCACATGTGCGGCGAGAACAAGTATCTCAAGGACTGCTCCTTCGTCGTGGATCTCGCCTCCAGCTCATCCATGAATTACGGTTTCGAACTGGCAAATAAGCTGCTTGACCGTCTGAAGATGATTACGCGTCTGCACAAGAAGACTCCGATAAGCAGATCGCTTGCGGTACTTAAGGCTCCGGACATTCCGTCCCTTCTCATTGAAACCGGGTATCTTTCCAATGCGGACGAGGAGCGTCTTCTCGCAACCGATAAGTACAGACGCCGACTTGCCTACGGCATTTATCTCGGCATCAAGGATTTTGTTGAGGCGAATCCGAGCGTATGTCTGAACAATGCGGCTACCGTTTCATCCGGCAGCAGCGGACACGCTTCAGGTGCTGCGGCAACCAGAAACGTAACCATACACGTGGTGAGAAAGGGTGAGAATCTTTCGCTCATCGCCAAGAAGTACGGTGTAAGCGTGTCGTCCCTCATGAAGCTGAACGGTCTGAAGTCAGGCCAGGTGAATGCGGGGCAGAAACTCAGGATCAGATAATGACAATTAAGGTATTACCGCCCCAGGTCGCAAATCAGATTGCGGCCGGTGAAGTTGTTGAAAGACCGGCCGCCGTTGTCAAGGAACTCGTGGAGAACTGTCTTGACGCGGGAGCCACCAGAATTCTGGTGGAAATCGTAAACGGCGGAGCCAAAAAAATACTCATAAGGGATGACGGCTGCGGCATACCGCATGATGAACTGGCACTGGCGTTAAGACGTCATGCAACCTCGAAGCTTTCATCCATACAGGATCTTAACCGCCTCACCAGCATGGGATTCCGCGGTGAGGCCCTGGCATCCATTGCCGCAGTGACAAGACTTACCCTTACGTCCAAACCAAGGGAACAGGACATGGCTTACGCCGTTGAGGTGGAAGGCCTGTGTCAGGAGCCGAGAATTTCTCCGGCATCCCATCCCGACGGAACAACCATCGAGGCCCTGGATCTGTTTTTCAATACTCCCGCCCGCCGCCGTTTCCTTAAAAGCGAGAAAACCGAGTTTATGCAGATAGAGGAGGTTTTCAGGCGTATTGCGGTAAGCAGACCTGACGTGGCCTTTGTGCTGAAAAACAACGGAAAGGTGGTCTACGACCTTAAACCGGTAACAGGACAGAATGAAATCAGAAGACTTGAGAGTCTTCTGGGCCGGAGCGTAACTTCCGACATGAGTTTTTTTGAATGGTCAGACTGCTCACTGTCAATAAGGGGCTATGTGTCAGTCAGGGCTCAGAATAAGCCGGTGCAGTATTTTTTCGTAAACAGGCGCATTGTCAGGGACAAGGTTGTAATTCATGCCGTCAGGGAAGCCTATGAGGCCGTGTTCGGAGTGAAGGGGGATGTTTCATATATCTGCTTTCTGGACATGAATCCTGAGGATGTGGACATCAACGTGCATCCGCAGAAGTTTGAAGTAAGATTTCAGGAATCAAGAAGGGTTCATGATTTTATCCAGACATCCGTCATGAATGTTTTCAGAAACGCCGGCATGGTTCTTCCGGAAACCATGAGTGAGACCGCTTCGTCTCAGCAGAATCATCATTATGCGGGCGTAAAACCAGTCTCCTTTGACAGGGAGGCCGTTGCCGGTCTGTGGGCCGGATACGGGGCTTCTTCGGAGAATAAACGGGAAAACTCCGGTACGACGGCTCCGAAAAGCATCTTTTCGGAAATTGAAAGGAAGGATCTTTCGGAACTTCTGTCATCAGGAAATGATGAGAGAGCCGGTGCGGATAATGAAAAGAATGCGCTTAAGCCGGCAACCGGCACGGGCCTGAACAAGGGATTGGAATCCTCAGACGTTTTCCGGTCCGCAAGTCATGACGCAGCCTCCGGAAAACCAGCTGCCGAATCAGCGGGAGCCCACGCAGGAGATAACGGCTACGGCCGTCTCTTCAATCTTAACCGCGGAGCCGGTTCGGGCGCCCTGCGTTCTACTTTCTCGGGCGGCCATTCGGGAAAGGTTAAGTGGTCTGAAGATGCCATGAGCAAAATGTTCGGCACCGAACGTTCTTCCGCGGAAATGGAACTGCCCGTCAGTGAAAGTGCGGAAGTCAGCGAGCTTTCCGTATCTGCGCTGGCCGCCGGACAGGGAGCCGGTGCCGCTGTTTCGGAGTCCCTTGGGTTTACCGGAACTGCTGAAGCCGATGATGCCTCCATACCGGATCTGCCTGATCCGTGGATGAAGGATGAAATCAGTGAATATTCGCTCTACAGAACCGTCATGATTACCGATGACGGGCAGTGTGCGGTTATTTCCAACGGTTCGTCCCTGAAGATTGTCAGACTGCAGGTACTTGCTGAAGCTCTTTTTACGGATGCGTTTGAGACGGACGGAAAACAGCTTCTCAGACCTGTCAATCTTCTGGTTCCCTTTGACTTCAGGGACGGGGTAATAACACAGAATAAGGCATCGGTTCTGCATGAGCTGGGATTTGTGCTGAGAACGTGTCAGTCAGGATTTACCGTTCTCGCGGTTCCTGCCGTTGTAAGAAAAATGAATCTTGCAGGGGTCATGGGGGAAATCGTTGCCGGAATTGATGAGGACACCGGAATCAGGGAGGCCGTAAGGATTTTTGCCGGGATTCTTTTTAAGGCCAGGGTTCCCGCATCCTTCAGCTCCAAAATGACGGCAAGACTGGTGCAGAGCATTACCTATGAAAAGTATTTTGAAGAAAAATTAAGTACCGGTTTTGAAAATATAGATTTATCGGAACATATCAGTAATTTGTTAAAGAAATGAAGCCCAACGCAATCTCACTAATGGGGCCTACCGCCTCCGGAAAAACCAGCCTGGCCATAAAACTTGCCGGGGAACTCGACGGTGAAATAATAAGTGTCGATTCCGCACTCATATACAGGGGAATGGACATCGGTACCGCCAAGCCGACAATGGAGGAAAGGGCGGGGATTGTACATCACCTCATAGACATTATCGATCCTTCCGAAAGCTACAGCGTGGCGGCTTTCAGAAATGATGCCCTGAGACTCATAGACGATATAACCTCCCGCGGAAAAATGCCGATACTTGTCGGGGGAACCATGCTTTATTTCAAGGCGATAACCGAAGGTCTGTCTCCGCTTCCGAACAGTAATGCCGAGGTCAGGGCAAAGGTTAATGCCATTATCGCCGGGGAGGGGCTTCCCGCACTCAGGGAACTGGTGCATGAGGTGGATCCGGAATCCTGGATGAGAATAAATGAAAATGACGCACAGCGACTCGGCAGAGCCTATGAGGTATATCTCCTGTGCGGACGCAGCATGACTGAAATAAACAGGGAACACGGTCAGTATGAGTGTCCGGTTAATCTTCAGGAGTTTGCGCTGCTGCCGGATCGGGAAAGAAAATATCTGAAGCCGCTGATTGCAAAGCGTTTTGACATGATGCTCGAAAACGGCTTTGAGGCTGAGGTCAGGGCACTTTACGATCGCGGTGATCTGAGTCCGGAACTTCCTTCAATACGTTCCGTGGGGTACAGACAGATGTGGATGTACCTTGAAGGCGAGGTTGATTATGAAAAAATGCGTGAGCTTTCGGTAATAGCCACCTGTCAGCTGGCAAAGAGACAGATGACGTGGCTCAGAGGCTGGAAAAGCTCCGTTGAGTTTCTGGATCCTCTGGCTCCGGACAATCTGAGCCGTATTATGTCGGTGCTGAAGAACCGGTTCTGACATTATGCGGAAAGAAACGTATAGTAAGTAAATATATTATTGTCTGTATATATAAATGCAATAAATAAATCTTATTTAAAAATTTGATTTTTGCTGATTTTTTATAAAGGTAATACCGGATGTTCCTACTGAAATTTTAATGGAACCTCAAATATTTATTAAAAAAATAGTGATGTGTATCAATATTTGCAAAACTGCGTTTCACATGATAAATTTATTATGATATTTCTATATGTCGCAGTATCGCGTTTAGTTTTTTTGCATGCTGGATTATATACATTATAACCATTACTACAAATAATCTAAAAAAATAATAACAAATATATAATAACAATAATATAAGGAATGCATTATGTCCAAAGGACAATCTTTACAGGATCCGTTTTTAAATGCCTTACGCAAGGAAAGAATCCCTGTTTCAATCTATTTAGTTAACGGAATAAAGCTTCAGGGTCAGGTTGAATCATTTGACCAGTTTGTGATTTTACTTAAAAACAATGTGTGTCAGATGGTGTATAAGCACGCCGTTTCAACAATTGTTCCCGCAAGAGCCATTGCAAATCTTAATACCACAGAGTCTGAAAAGGCAGAGTAGGATATAACCTCAAGTTATATACGATAGGTATCGGATTTGTTTGATTTTGATGAAAGATATAAGGGCGGTGAACGCGCCGTCCTTGTTAATGTTGATTTTGTCCAGGAAAACAGCTGTGAGGATCTCAATGAGCTGAAGCTTCTGGCAAAATCGGCAGGGGCTGTTGTTGTCGGAATTTTATCATGCAACCGCAAGATCCCCGATCCGCGTTTCTTTATAGGCAGCGGCAAGGTAGAGGAACTGCTTTCGCTTGTTTCCGAATCCGAGGCCGAAACCGTAATCTTCAACCATGAACTCTCTCCGTCACAGGAACGAAATCTCGAAAAGGAATTAAAGTGCAAGGTTATCACCAGAACGGCGCTTATTCTTGACATCTTTGCCCAGAGGGCCCGTACCAGGGAAGGTAAGCTGCAGGTGGAGCTGGCTCAGCTCAGGTATCTTCAGACCAGACTTGTCCGCGGGTGGACCCATCTGGAACGCCAGAAGGGCGGTATAGGCATGCGCGGAGGTCCGGGTGAAACCCAGCTTGAAAGTGACCGCCGTCTGCTTCGCGAGAGAATTACGGCCTTAAAGGCTGATCTCGATCTGGTGGAGCGTCGCCGTACCCAGAGCGGCAGGGCCAGAGTTCACAACAATGTTCCCGTGGTTTCCTTTGTGGGATATACCAATGCCGGCAAGTCCACTCTCTTTAATCTTCTGACAGATTCCGAAGTGTATGCGGCCGATCAGCTGTTCGCCACTCTTGATCCTACGCTGAGATCCGTTGAGATGCCTCACATAGGAAAGATTATTCTGGCGGATACCGTGGGATTCATAAGACATCTGCCTCATGATCTTGTGGCGGCCTTCAAGTCCACACTGAGTGAGACCAGGGATGCCGATCTTCAGCTTCATGTCATAGATTTCAGTGATGAAAGGGTAAAAGACAATATCGAATCGGTTCGCAGCGTTCTTGAACAGATAGAGGCGGACGATGTTCCGCAGCTGCGTGTCTACAATAAGATTGACCGTCTCGATAAGGTGAAACCCGGTATTGTATACAATGAGCACGGCAGGCCTGAGGCCGTTTACATAAGTGCGGCCAGAAATGTCGGTATTGATTTTCTCTACAAGGCCATAGCCGAATTACTGGGTAATGACCTTATTGAAATTGTGGTAAAATTGCCCGGAACCGAAGGCGGTTTGCGTAACAGACTGTACCAGATGGGAGCAGTCAGCGGTGAGACCTATTCGCAGACCGGAGAGATGATACTGACGGTAAAACATCAGCGTGTTGAACTGGCTCAGCTCAACAGTCGCAGTAACGGAGCTCTGGAAAGGTACTGCGTTAAGCCTAAGAATTTTACCTTCAAGGTGCCGGAATTCTAATCTTAGATTTTTAATTTGTTGATTTGGAGGAATAAATGGCCTGGAATGAGCCTAATAATAATGATCCTTGGAAGCAACAGCAGAAACGTAACAATTCCAACGATTTGGCAAAGAAGGTCAATGAATTTTTTGAAAAAGGTTCATCACTGACCTGGATTGTTTTTGCGGCTGCCGTTCTGGTCGTTATTCTGTTAAATAACTTTTATACCGTAAAGGAAGCCGAACAGGCTGTTGTTCTGCGTCTCGGAAAATTCAGCCACATCGAAATGCCCGGGCTGCACTGGAAAATACCGGGAATAGACAGGGTTACGAACGTGGACGTGAAAATCGTTCAGTCAACCCAGTCCTCCGGTTCAATGCTGACTGAGGACGAGAATGTGGTTAACGTTGAAATGAAGGTTCAGTACAGAATCAGTGATCCGAAGGCGTATCTCTACAACATGGTGGATCCTGATCTGAGTCTTGCCCAGGCTACCGACAGTGCCCTGCGCTACGTAATCGGTCATACCAAAATGGATGACGTGCTGACAAACGGACGTGAAAAGGTCCGTCAGTCCACCCGTGAGCTGCTGGAGTCCATTATTTCCCAGTATGACATGGGTATAACCATAGTGGATGTCAACTTCCTGCCGGCCCGTGCTCCGGAGCAGGTTAAGGCTGCCTTTGACGACGCGATTGCCGCTCAGGAAGACGAGCAGCGCTTCAAGAGAGAGGCTGAAGCCTATAAGAACGAGGTTGTTCCGAAGGCTGAAGGTCAGGCAAAAAGAATTCTTGAGGAAGCCGAAGGTTACAGCCGTAAGGTTGTTGCCCAGGCCGAGGGTGATGTGGCACGTTTTGAAAAGATTCTCCCTGAATATCAGGCCGCTCCGCAGATTACCAAACGCAGAATTTTCCTGGAAACCATGGAAAAGGTGTACGGCAGCAGTGCCAAGGTGATTATCGGGGCTGATAAGAACCAGGGCGGTCCTCTGATGTACATGCCTCTGGACAAGCTTATTGATTCAGTCGGTGAACAGAAGAACAGCGGAGGAAAGAAGTAAATGAAAAACCTTAATACGATAATCATTGGTCTTCTTGTTCTGGCCGTTCTTGCCTATCAGTCCATTTTCGTGGTTCCTGAGGGACAGAAGGCTCTGCTCACCCGTTTTGCCAAGGTTGTCAGAAACGGTGACGGTGCGGTAAGTCTTTATGAACCGGGTGCCGGATTAAAGATTCCTTTTGTGGACAAGGTTATGTACCTTGATGCCAGAATCCAGACTCTGAACTCAACCGCGGACAGATTCGTGACATCTGAAAAGAAGGATCTCATCATTGATTCCTACGTAAAGTGGAAGATTACGGATTTTGAAAAGTTCTACACCGCAAATCAGGGCAGCTTCCTTATAGCGGAGGACAGACTGAGGGATAAAATCACCACCAGTCTGAGAAGTCAGATTGCTCTTCTTAACATCAGGGAGATTGTTGCCGGAAAAAGCAGTAATGAAGAGGAACAGACTGAGACCGGCGGTTCTTCCAAGCGCGAACAGATTATGCAGAACACCCTGACCATAACCGGTCCGGGCGCTGAAAAGGATCTCGGTATCAAGATCGTGGACGTGCGCATAATGAAGATTGAACTTCCAAGCGAGGTTTCCAGTTCAATATATCAGCGTATGCGTGCCGAACGTGAGGCCGTGGCCAGACTGCACAGATCCCAGGGGCGTCAGGAAGCTGAAGCCATCAGGGCAAAGGCTGACAGACTTGCGGTGGTTAAGATTGCCGAAGCCGAACGTCAGGCCGAAATCATTCGCGGTACCGGTGATGCCTCAGCCACCAAAATCTACGCCGATGCATACTCAAGAAATCCTGAATTCTTTGATTTCCTGAGAAGCATGGATGCGTACAGCAACAGCATGACAAACGGCGGTAACGTAATCGTCACCGACAGTAAGAATGAGTTCCTGAAGTATTTCAGGTAATCCGCTGATTCAGAGCGTAACTTAAGAAGGCCCGTCATAAATTCTGACGGGCCTTTCCTTTTTTTGTGAAAAGGAAGCGGGACGGGAAACGGTAAAGGATTCTGAACGGTGTAATTTAAAATTTATGCTGATGCGATCTTTTACCGGGTTTAATTTGTGACTGATTTATGATAGAATTCATTGTTTGTTTTTAATCATGATTGTGAATCTGACGTCACCGCCGGCTTCGTGCGGGCAGTAACGGCTGATTCGGAATCTTTTGTTAACCAGATAGAAGTGTTATAAATTAGTATGGCTCATAACGTTGTTGTCTTAGGCACCCAGTGGGGTGATGAAGGTAAGGGTAAAATTGTTGATCTGCTAACTGATGAAGCGGATTACGTTGTTAGATATCAGGGCGGTCATAATGCCGGTCATACTCTGGTAGTTGATGGCAAAAAGCAGGTTTTACGTCTTATTCCTTCCGGTATTTTACGTCAGAACTGTACCTGCGTTGTAGGTAACGGTGTTGTGGTTTCCCCGGAAGCTCTTTTAGGTGAAATCAGAGAACTTGAAGAAAAAGGCGTTGAAGTAAGATCACGTATGGTAATCAGCCCTGCATGTCCTTTAATTCTTCCTTATCATCAGGCAATTGACCGTGCCCGTGAAGCCAAGCTCGGTAAGAAGGCTATAGGTACCACCGGCAGAGGTATCGGTCCTACCTATGAGGATAAGGCGGCCCGTCGCGGTTTAAGAGTAGGTGACATGTTTAACATGGAAGATTTTGCCGAAAAGCTTGAAACCGTAATGGAATACCACAACTTCTGTCTGACCAAGTACTATAACGTTGAACCTATTTCCTATGAGAAGGTCCTTGAAGACTGCAGAAATTACGCCAAGGAAATCCTTCCTATGGTTCAGGACGTAACCTCTCTGCTGGCAAAGGCAAGGGAAGCCGGTAAGAAGATTATGTTCGAAGGTGCTCAGGGTACATTCCTTGACATCGACCAGGGTACCTATCCTTACGTTACCTCTTCAAATACCGTAGCCGGCGGCGTAAGCACCGGTTCAGGCTTCGGTCCTAGAAACATTGAATACGTAATCGGTATCGTTAAGGCATACACCACCCGTGTAGGCGGTGGTCCGTTCCCTACCGAATTACTGGACGAAACCGGTGAATATCTGTGCACCAAGGGTGCCGAATTCGGTTCCGTAACCGGTCGTCGCCGCCGTTGCGGCTGGTTTGACGGCGTGGCAATGCGCAGATCAAATCAGATTAACTCCTTAAGCGGTCTCTGTCTGACCAAGCTGGATGTTCTCGACGGTCTTGATGAAGTTAAGCTTTGCGTGGCATACAAGAAGAGCAACGGCGAAGTTATTGACTATTCTCCGCTTGCCGCTGATGATTACGAAGGTCTGGAACCTGTCTATGAGACCATGCCTGGCTGGAAGGAATCAACCTTCGGTTTAAAGAAGTTTGAAGACCTTCCTGAGAATGCCAAGAACTATATCAAGCGTCTTGAAGAAATTTCAGGTGTAAGGGTTGACGTTATCTCAACCGGTCCTGACCGTGAAGAAACCATCGTGCTTCGTCATCCTTTTGCTGACTGATAGCGGTTCGGTTCAGATATAAAATTCTGAGTACGGAGAGTCTGATGCGTGAGCGTCAGACTCTTTTTTTATGTTTGGGTGGTGTTCACATTTTTGTTATCGCTATGTAATAAAAATGTGATGTATTTACATAATTTGCAAAATTTTAAATATATTATTACAATTATGTAATAAAATCAAAAATACCTTTTTGTATAATTTTTGATAATGTTCCGGTGTCGGAGCGTTTAGATAATAATAAAAAAGAAATACCGATAATAAATAAAAAATAAGTATCTGGTCTGTATTTTATCCTGCCTAAGCTCAAAGCATGCAAATCCTAAGTCTGACAGGATGTTCTGAATTATCAGAAGATTACGAGTGTACGGACGAGGGGTTTTTATGCATCCTAAGAATATACTGATTGTCGATGACGACAAGAATAATGTGCTGGTTCTGGCGGATTTTTTAAAAGGCTTCAGACTGATGGAAGCCACAACCATGAGGGAGACCATGCAGGTCGCATCCCTGTGTCTGTTTGAGCTGATTATCATAAACATGCAGACCAAAGGTCTCGATACAATATATCTTATAGAATCCCTTAAAAGATTACCTTTAACCAAGTCCATTCCGGTGGTGGTTCTCAGTGACGGTGTTAATTCCGCACTTGAAGACCGTGCGTTTGAACTTGGAGTGGATGATTTCATAAACCTGAAGTCATCAGTTTCCACCATCAGTTCCAGAATACTCAGAGTCGTTGACTATCAGCGCTGTCTCAGGGAGATTGCCCTCAAGGATGAGATTGCTGAAGAAAAAATCGAGCAGATGCAGAAGAAAATAATTGAGTCATTTGCATCAATCATAGAAGGCCGTGATTTTTCCACAGGCAGTCACATCAAGAGAACTGCGTCCTATGTTGAGATTGTCATCAGGGGACTTCTTGATGCCGGTTATTATCTTGACGAGCTTACCGATGACTTCTGTCAGGCATGCGTTACCGCAGCTCCTCTTCATGACATCGGTAAAATCACCGTGTCCGATGCCATTCTGTGTAAACCCGGCAGGCTTACCCTGGATGAATTTGTGGTTATGCAGACTCATGCACAGATTGGCGGTAAGATGATAGCGGAAACACTTTCCGGAATGGAAAGTACCCTTATTCTTTCAACTGCCGTTGACATGGCAACGTATCACCATGAAAAGTGGAACGGTACCGGATATCCGTATAACCTCAGGGAAGAGGAAATCCCTCTCTGTGCGAGAATTATGGCCATTGCAGACGTGTTTGATGCGCTTGTGTCAAAGAGATGCTACAAGGATGCGATGAGTTACCGTACTGCCTTTGAAATCATCAGGGATGAGGCAGGAAGACATTTTGACCCTAAGATTGTTGAGGTTTTCATGAACCTTAAGAATGAGATAATCAGCGTATCCGAAAATCTGGTGGCAGAGGCTGCCTGATTTACTTCCGTCAAATATCAGTACTTGCGTCTGTATGAGGCGTATGCCAGTTCCCTGAGAGCCTGCATGTAGTCTGATTCACTGAATACGGCTATGGCGTCTATTGCTTCGCTGATGAGTCTTTCGGCGACTTTGTCGCAGGAGGCGATTGCATCGGTATCGGAAATGATCTGCAGAATCCGTTCCACGCATCCGCCGTTAATGGCTTCATAAATAGTTTCGCGACTTATACCCCTGTCATTGTTCAGTGCATAGATTAGCGGCAGGGTTATTTTCTTTTCATCCATGTCTTTACCCACAACCTTGCCGAGGACTTCGCTGTCTGAGGTATAGTCCAGAATGTCATCAGCTATCTGGAAGGCGTAGCCGATGTTGCGTCCGTACTTTGCCAGAGCTTCAATCTCTGCGTCCGTGCGGTTAAGAATGAGTCCCGGAATTTTGGTGGTGATTTCAAACAGAACCGCGGTTTTTGAATATATGGTTCTGAAATAGCTCTCTTCGGTAATCTCCAGATTGGCGGTGTTGGTCATCTGGGTGAGTTCTCCCTGTACCAGGGTTGTCAGGGCGTCCGAAAAAACTCTGCTGATGCGGGCATCGGTTGCTTTGATGGTGGCATTGTAGGCCTTGGTAAACAGGTAATCGCCGCCAAGTACCGCTACCTTATTGCCGTAGGCGCTGTTGACGCTGGGAATGCCGCGTCTCATCAGACCCTCGTCGATTACGTCGTCATGCATCAGGGTGGCTGTATGCAGAATTTCCACGGCGGCGCCCATGGAGAGAATGTCCATGTTGCGAACCGCATCCGGTGATATCAGTCCGGTTATCAGTGCCATGAGTCGCGGACGGATGCGTTTGCCCCCGGCCGTGATGAGGTGAAAACAGGCCTGATTCAGAAGCTCGACGGGTGACTTGATCTGTTCCATTATCAGTCTGTCTATTTCCTTGACGGGTTCATCAGTCAGTTTCATAAACAAAGATTCAGACATATCAATCACCTAATTACTTCAGTTTCCACGTAACGCCTGTCTCAGTGAAAAGACCTGCGCTGAGATATTATATTACATTTGGCCTGTAATTTAAATTTACGAAGTGAATGATTTTGTCGGCGTGAAAGGTGTTTTTCCGCCGGCGCCGGCATTATGAGGGAACGGACTGAAGCGGTAAGAAGCTGAGGTGTACCTGAATACCTTGGTGTGTAAATTTCAGACAGGCGACTTTAAATTTTTTTTGATTATATTCAAATTTTACCTTGCATAAGAAGTGAGTAATCTGTATAATGCACGCCATTATCATTTTAAGATTTTTATGTATCCGGCTCAGCTGGATACTTTTAAGAGGAATATATAATGTACGCAGTTATTTCAACTAGCGGCAAGCAGTACCAGGTAGCTGTTGACGATGTATTAGAAGTTGATTTAGACGCTTCTAAGAACGTTGGCGATTCTGTAGATTTCGATAAGGTACTCATGGTTGCCGATGGAGACAACGTAAAGGTTGGTGCTCCATATGTAGAAGGTGGTAAGGTAGTTGCTGAAGTAATTAAGTCTGTTGGTGGCGAAAAGGTAAGTATTACCAAGTTCCGTCGTCGTAAGCATCATCAGAAGGTTACCGGTCACCGTCAGTGGTACACTCAGGTTAAAATTACCGGTATTAATGCATAAGGAGTAGACAATGGCTCATAAGAAAGCTGGTGGTAGTACACATAACGGTCGTGACTCCCAAGGTCAGCGTTTAGGTGTTAAGATTTTCGATGGTCAGGCTGTTTCAGCTGGTAGCATTCTTGTTCGTCAGCGTGGTACTCAGTTCCATGCAGGCAGCAATGTAGGTGTTGCAAAGGATTACACTTTATTTGCAACCAGCAACGGTAAGGTTAAGTACACCGTTGGCGGTCCTAAGCATCGTAGATATGTAAGCGTTATCGCTGATTAATATCTAAGGAATTGACAAAGAGACTCTACCCTATGTGTTAAGGTGGAGTCTTTTTTTTTGTTGATTTATCATGTTTAACGGATTTACTGAAAGGAAAATATCATAATGAAATTCGTTGATGAAGCTAAAATTCGTGTCGAAGCCGGTGACGGCGGTAACGGTATCGTAAGCTTTAGAAGAGAAAAGTTTATCCCTAAGGGAGGCCCTGACGGCGGTGACGGCGGTAATGGCGGTGACGTGTACATGCGTGCCGATACCAGTGTTAATACTTTGATAGACTTTCAGTTTCAGAAGTTTTACATGGCCGGAAGAGGCAAGAACGGTGGTCCTGCCAACTGTACCGGTGCGGCCGGTGAGGACATCATTATCCGCGTTCCTCTGGGAACACGCGTTATTGATGATGATACCGGAGAAGTGATAGGTGACCTCATAAAGGAAAACCAGGTGCTCCTGGTGGCTAAGGGCGGTTTCCACGGCCTTGGCAATACCCGCTTCAAGAGTTCCATAAACCGTGCTCCGAGACAGAAGACTAACGGTACCCCGGGTGATAAGCGCTATCTGCGTCTTGAACTCATGCTTCTTGCCGATGTGGGCATGCTTGGTCTGCCTAATGCCGGTAAGTCAACCTTTATCAGTGCGGTAAGTGCAGCAAGACCTAAGATTGCGGATTATCCGTTTACCACGCTTGAACCGTCTCTCGGCGTGGTCAGGGTAGGTGAAGGCAGAAGCTTCGTGGTTGCGGACATTCCGGGACTTATTGAAGGTGCCTCACAGGGTGCAGGTCTCGGTCACAGGTTCCTGCGTCACCTGGAACGCTGCCGCGTGCTGCTTCATCTTGTGGACCTTCAGCCTGTTGACGGATCAGATCCTGTGGATAACATCAGAACCATCGAACAGGAGCTCGCCCTTTACAGTGAAAAGCTGGCTCAGAAGACCAGATGGCTGGTGTTCAACAAGTGCGATATTCACAGTGAAGAAGAGCTTAAGGAAATTATTGACGATATCCTTACAAGACTCGATCGCAAGGATGAGAAGTATTATGTCATTTCCGCTGCGGCCGGCATCAATGTCAAGCCGTTATGCAGTGACGTCATGAACGAGCTCGATGCCATCAGACAGAGTGAAGAGGCCTTATCTGACGAGGATAAAGCTCAGGCGAACAATGAAAACTTCGTATGGGACAAGCCTGAACCTCCTCAGCCTAAGTATTTTGATGACTGGGATGACGAGTTTGAAGACGATGATTTTGATGCTGAGGACGACGGTTTTGATCCTGATGCCGAAGCTGAATCTGAATCTGATTTCGCGGATGAAGACGGAGCAGGGGCTGACGAGTCTGATGATGCGGACGGAGAATACTCTGAGGAATCATCTGAGGCTGTTTCCGAAGAAAAGAAGTAAAACGGATACTGCCGTTTGTCCTTAGACACTGCCTAAAACGGATGACCGTGCCTGCCACGGTCATCCGTTTCTGTTTTTCCGGTGCGTCACTTACGCTCTTATGTTCTCAGACTGACTGAGGCTGAGTTAAATTCTGTCCCTGTCCTTCGTTTCCGTGAAATGAAATTATCGTTGATAGTCAATTTTTGTCTGCTGTAAAATTGGCTTGTCATGGGCAACAAAAGAGAGGATTTATAATAAAATGTCCAACAATGAAAACACATTAAACAATGAAGATAAAATAAACACAATAGTAAAGCCGAACTTCGCGGCGATATTTCCAATACTGGTATTTCTTGTCATATACCTCGGAAACGGACTGTATTTTGAGTATGTGAATCCCGTGGAAGGCAAAATGGGGTTTTACATAACGTCTGTGGTCGTATCCTTCGGAATAGCACTGATTGTGGCGTTCATACAGAACCGCCGTCTTTCCTTTGACGAGAAAATAGCGGTCTGTGCCAAAGGGATCGGCGACAGTAACATCACCATCATGCTTCTGATTTTTCTGCTTGCTGGAGCTTTCAGCGGACTGGCGTCCGCAACCGGCGGCGCCGTCAGCGTCGCAAACATGATGCTTAACGTCATTCCTGCCAATTTTTCCGTGCCGGGACTGTTTCTTATTGCCTGCCTGATTTCCATGGCCATGGGGACAAGCGTCGGAACCATCAGTGTTCTGTCGCCGATTGCCCTGACCGTGGCGCAGAACGGCGGTATTTCCGTACCGCTTTGTGCAGGTGCGGTAATCGGTGGCGCAATGTTCGGTGATAATCTGTCATTTATCTCCGACACCACAATTGCCGCCACCAAGACTCAGGGAGTGGAGATGAAGGACAAGTTCCTTACCAATCTGAGAATAGTGCTGCCGGCCGCGGCGGTAACGTTCATCATTATGCTCTGCGTGTCGCTGAATACCGAAGTCAGCGTGGTGAATAAATACGATTTCAGCTTTTTCCTGGCCTTTCCGTACTTTCTGGTTTTTATTCTGGCACTCATGGGGATAAACGTGTTCATTGTCCTTATTGTCGGCATTATCCTGTTTCTGTTTACGGGAATGGGGCTTGGCGGTCTGTCATATGCGGCGTCATTCGAGGCGATGGGATCCGGAACAAATTCAATGTTTGAAACCATGATTGTAACCATCCTTGTGGCATCAATTTCCTCACTGATTAAGGTTAACGGCGGTTTTGCGGCCATTCTTAACTACATTAGAAGGAATTTCAATGAAAGGCGTGGCGGTATGGCGGGAATCGCACTGCTGACATCCCTGATGGATATTTCAACCGCCAACAACACGGTTGCCATTGTTACGGCTGCGCCGCTGGCAAGGGACATCAGCAGGGAATACGGCATATCCGGAAAAATAACGGCTTCACTGCTTGATACCAGCTCCTGTATCGTTCAGGGGATTATTCCGTACGGTGCCCAGCTTCTCGTTGCGGCCAGCATCATGCAGATAAGCAGTATATCGATAGTTCCTTATCTGTTTTATTCATTCGTGCTTGCCGTGTTTGTTGCGGTTACCGTCTGGCGTGAGGGAAAAACCGAAAAGACCGCATAATATTCCGGTCTGACTGTTCACTGCTTCGGCTCACGCCGTGAAGGGCCGTAACTTAACATAATTCATGTCGGAATGAATTTTTTGACTGATGCCTGTTTATCCGTTCTCCGTATCTGTTATTCTGCCGGAGGACGGGTAATTTTTTTATGCCGGCGTCCGGAGTTTTCCGGTTTGGAGTTTGGGTATGAGTTTTCTGACAGGTTTTCTTTTCGGAAAGGAAAAGTGCGTGACACCGTATAATCCCGAAGAGGAGGAGCCGGTGCTGCGCATCGGAATCTGTACCGGGGAAAAGGTGGCGGGTTTTTCCAGTCTGAGAAACGGCAGGTTTCGGGAGGTGATGCTTATAACCTCTGACAACGATATGGACGAGTTCTGCCGCCGTTATGCCGTTGAGAGAAGCAGAATAAGGGAAATTACGGCAGGCTGAGCCGGAAGGCCCGGGGAAACCCTGCCGTAACGGCATTTATCGGAATTTATTTTTTGATTTTTTCATAAGTGATGAAATCCATGTCGCAGGCATTTTTTTCATCAGCACTGAAGTGTTCTGACGCAATGATTTCGTAATCACGTGTGTCATATTCCGGGAATGTGGTATCGCCTTCGATATCCGCATCAATCAGGGTAATGTAGAGACGATCGGCTCTGTCAATGAACTGTCTGTAGACTGAGCCTCCGCCGATTACGAACATCTCTTCCGCACCTGTGTCCTCAGCGGCTTTAAGAGCCTCTTCCGCGGTTTTTACGTAACGGAGATTTACATTGTCTGAAGGCTTCGGATTACCGGTGATGATGATGTTAAGTCTGCCGGGAAGCGGTCTGCCGATGCTTTCAAAGGTTTTTCTGCCCATAAGAACCGGTGAGCCCATGGTTGTTTTTTTAAAATGGGCCAGGTCGGCAGGCAGATGCCACGGCATTCCTCCGTCCCTGCCGATGGTGAAATTTCTGGTATGTGCAACTATTAGAGATAGAATCATGTCGTTTTGCATCCTTTACTTTTTGAATTTGTTTGGCAGAAGGCTGGGTACACTGTAAAGAGTGTCGGTGTCATAGCACCATCCGGTCAGTCTGTTTCCCCATACGCAGCCGGTGTCCAGTGACTTTATTTTCGGATGGAGACATTTGCCCGTGAGAGCCGCCCAGTGTCCGAAAACCAGCGTGTAGTTTCTGTCTGAGGTCAGAGCATTGTGACCAAGCATGTCGAACCATGGTAACAGGCCTTCATCTCTGGCCTCCTCCGGTGAGTTCTTGTTTTTGAGATCAAGGGTCCGGTCACTTCTGCATAATCTTATTCTGGTAAATACGTTGGTTATGTATCGCCATCTGTCGATGCCGGTAAGATCTTCGGACCATGAATCAGGCTCGTCACTGTACATCCCGGCAAGGAATGAGTCAAAGACGGAATCATCACGGATAACCGCGTTCATTTCATCGGCACACCTGATGGCATCGGCAATGCTCCACTGCGGGGAGATCCCGGCATGAACCGTGCAGATTGGATGCTGCGGGTGCAGGTAGAGAAGAGGTTTGGTACGCAGCCAGTCCGTTATTTTATTCAGTTCCTTTGACCTGAGTATTTCATCAAGATTATCTTTTTTTCTGGGCTGGTTGTGACCGTATATCACAGCCAGAAGATTAAGGTCGTGGTTGCCGAGAACGGTATGTGCGCGTTCTCCGAGATTTTTTATGAATCTTAATGTCTGAAGAGGCTGAGGTCCGCGCCCTATAAGGTCTCCGGTGAATATAAGTTCGTCGTTTTCAGGATTGAAATCCATTACCTCAAGCAGTGCCCTCAGTTCATCGTGGCAGGCATGTACGTCACCGATGCAGTAAACAGCCATTATATTGATACCTCCAATGTGTTGTGTCATATCATACCATATTTGCGTATGAGGTTTTATGTTCTCACGGATTCCTTAAGGCATCATTAACGGAATCCGGGAGTAATTTGAGTCGTATACGGATACGATTGTCTCGTACAAAAAATATATTGGTATGACTGGGGTTTTGTGGTAAAGTCACATATGTACGCTTTAAGGATAAAGCAGAAAGTAAGTAGTTTTAGAAGAAAGTAATTTAGGAAATAAGTCTGAATATATTGTGTTAAGGTCGTAATATGCCAAGAATTAAGGAAAGCTTTATCAATGAGCTGCTGAACAGGGTCGACATTGTTGACGTCATCAGCTCACGCATCAAACTGAAGAAAACGGGATCAGGCTACATGGCCTGCTGTCCTTTTCATTCCGAGAAAACTCCAAGCTTCAGCGTAAGCCAGCAGAAGCAGTTTTTTAACTGTTTCGGTTGCCATGAGGCGGGGAATGCCTATCACTTCATCATGAAATATGACAACGTGTCCTTTGCTGAGGCCGTGGAAACCGTGGCGGGAATAGCGGGGGTTTCCGTTGAGTATGATGAACATGCGAAATACAATCATGAGAAGTCCCTCGGAATCTATGAACTCACCAAAGCGGCTGCAGGTTTTTATCACCAGGAGCTCTTCAAGCATCCTGAAGCCCGCAGTTATCTGCAGAACAGGGGAATTACTCAGGAAACCATTGAAAAGTATCAGATAGGTTTTGCGCCGAATTCCTGGGATTTCATATACAAGGCCCTGTGTACGGATAATCACGGGGATACCGACAGAACCTTAAGGCTTCTTGACATCGGCCTGATAAAGGTTAATGAGACCGGACGTCATTATGACATGTTCCGTAACCGCGTAATTATTCCGATAAGGGACAAGAAAGGCAACGTCATCGCCTTCGGCGGACGCGTGCTTGACAACTCCAAGCCTAAGTACATCAATTCCAAAGAGAGTGAAATCTACAAAAAGGGCTACGAGTTATTTAATCTGGATTATGTCAGAAAGCTTCCCCGTGAGGAGCTGGACTGCATTATCATCACCGAGGGATATATGGACGTAATAGCCCTTGACCAGTATGGCGTCCACAATGCGGTGGCATCTCTCGGTACCGCAACCACGCCGATGCAGCTGGAGCTTCTGTTCAAGCAGACCGACAGGATTGTTTTCTGCTACGACGGTGACGATGCGGGCAGACATGCCGCATGGAGAGCCTTCGGACTGACTCTTTCAGCCGTAAGGGATGATAAGACTCTTTCATTCTGCTTCCTTCCGAAGGAACACGATCCTGATTCTCTGGTGCGTGAACAGGGCGCGGAGGGATTCAGAAAATATCTGGAGCATTCTCTCTTTTTCAAGGATTATCTGCTGTCTGAGCTCAGCAGAAGATTTGATCTGGGGACCGATGAGGGACAGATAAAGGCCGTGGATGAATTCTGCGGTCTGGTAAATCAGATAACCGACGCTCCGGTAATGGTTCAGTCCCTGATTGTTGCCATGGCGAAGCTTGTGGGCTGGGAGGAAATACGCATAGAGATGTGTCTGCAGAACAAAAAGAGTGCAGACCATAACCGTGAGCCTCAGGTTCAGAAAACGGGAGCCACAGGAGCCGCTCAGCTGGAACTTACGCCGATTCGCGGACTTGTCGCCAGAATTATTCAGAACCCGTATCTGGTAAACTGCATACCGGAGCAGGAAAGACTTAATAAACTGCTGAATGAATATGCCGACGAAAAAGCAAAGATAGTTCTGGACGTGCTCAGCAAAATCAATGCCAAACCGGATATTACCACCGGTGCGCTTCTGGAGCAGTACAGAGGTACCGTGTACGAAAGGATTATGAATCTTCTGGCGGCCGTGCAGATGGATGACAGTCTCGAAAACGTTAAAATTTCAAGCATGCTGAGTTTCATAAAGATCTACCTTTCCGAAGCGGTTGAGGCGAAGATAGCCTGGCTGCGCCGCGAGGCCACCAGAAGAAACCTTACGGATGAGGAGCTTGCTCTCTCAACCCTTCTGGAACAGAAACTCAGAAATCTGAAGTAGTGCGGCGGAGCCGCACTGCCGGCCGGACGGGGCCGGTTCAGACCTTCCGTGCCGTCTCTTTCCGCAGGAAGGCTGTCTGACATACCGGGGAAAACGCGGGGGCGTTTTCCCTTTATTTTTTATAAAATCATTTGAAATATTATTTTTTGCACCCATGTATGTGGGTAGACATCAGACAATTCAAAATAAATTTCGATCTGTATTCAAAAATTGAAATGATAATCGATAAAATGGTTGAGATTATTCACGAAAGAATTGGTGTGTCTTTGAAAAATACGGATGAAGTATTTATAACCTGACTTTCGAGTTTTTCGCCAAATCCTTGTGAGAACTTTTAAAATTACTAAAGAATTTGCCATCGCGATTCACTTTTAAAAATACCAGTTATTTGAATCGGTAATTCATGATTTTTTCGTAC
>Ga0256405_10003224_pt1 | contig 34430 bp, 33 predicted proteins | sample RumenRJG_02DNA_FD_189096 | JGI IMG/M metagenome (GOLD analysis project Ga0256405, IMG submission 189096) | Bovine rumen microbial communities from Lethbridge, Alberta, Canada - RJG_02 | ecosystem: Host-associated > Mammals > Digestive system > Stomach > Rumen | place: Canada: Alberta...
AATCTCGTCAAGTCCGAACACACGCTCGCCACCTGCTGCCTTTACAAGGCGCTTTGTCCGTGCTCTTGTGTGGATATCGGCACAGATTACATTCTTTGTATAAGAAAGAATTGCCTTCGGATTATTGGCAAATATAACCTCTGCCTCAGCTCCGCTTTCTGTGATCAGCTGCTTATAATAATCGATGTAGTCAACACCGGTGAACTGATGCTTTGTGTATCCGAAAAGCTGGCGGTACTTTTTCTCATCAAGCACGTCGGTATATGGATCAACACCCTTTGCCTCAACCAGATCGTCATCAATAAGATGGTTTCCCACCTCATCAGAAGGATAGGAAAGCTGAACAATGACTTTCTTGGCACCGGATGCGATACCCCGGAGACAGATTGCAAAACGGTTGCGGCTCATAATCGGGAATACAACTCCAATTGTACCGCCGCCCAGCTTAGCCTTCACATCGGCCGCAATATCGGCAACAGTAGCATAGTTACCCTGTGCCCGGGCCACAATAGCCTCGGTCATAGCCACAACATCACGGTCTCTTACCGCAAATCCATCCTGTTTAGAAGCCTCAAGAACAGTCTCTGTGACAATCTTCACCAGATCATCACCTTCGCGGATAATAGGGGCACGAAGACCTCTAGAAACAGTTCCAACCATTCTACTCATAAGAACACCCCTTATGCAAAAACATTCAAAACGCTGCAACCTGTGCAACGGGAAAAGTATATAACAATAGCCCCACTTTTACAATCAGTCCAATGCCTCTTTCTTGGCAACAGTAACCTTCTCTTCGTAGCAGGAGAAAAGCTTATCCAGCTGTGCAGAATCCTGCTTCTTGGTGAACAGGCTTACTACAGGGACAATCACAAGGCCGCCCACCATAGCGATCACACCGGAGCGGACAGAAGATGCGAAGAGGTAGCGGCAGACCGGAGCCCAGCCTGAGATATCGACGCCACCCAGGGAAACCCACATCTGGATTATCATAAGACCGCAACCGAAAACGAATGAGACATAGCAGGCAGCCCGGGAAGTTCCCTTCCAGTACAGACCATAGAGGAACGGAGCCAGGAATGATCCTGCCAGAGCACCCCAGGAAACACCCATCATCTGGGCTATGAATGTGATTTCAGGATGAGCATCCTTTATGATTGCAATGTATGCTGAGATCACGATGAAGAACACGATAAACACCCGCATGATGGAGACTTTCTTCTTCTCCCCCATCTTGTTTTTGGAGAGAGGCTCAATCACATCCAGTGTGAATGTGGAGCTGGATGTGAGCACCAGAGAAGAGAGTGTGGACATGGAGGCAGAGAGCACCAGTACAATGACTACTGCGATGACCAGTGCCGGCAGGGTTGCAAGCATTGCCGGAACAATTGTATCGAACAGAGGTGTGACTCCGTTCTTCTGGTACATGATCTTATCAGCATAGAGCCGTCCGAAGCCACCAAGGAAGTAACATCCGCCTGCAACAACAATAGCGAACAGAGTTGAGATTATAGTTCCCTTCTGGATATCATCCTCGCTCTTGATGGCGTAGAATTTGTTCACCATCTGAGGCAATCCCCAGGTACCCAGAGATGTAAGGAGCACTACAAAGAGGAGTGCCAGAGGATCCGGTCCCAGGAATGATGTGAAGGCACCACCTGCCCAGCCTTTGGCCTCTACAGCAGAAAGAGCCTGGGTAGCAGCCAGAAGACCGCCGTTGGCACTGAGTACAGAGCCGATTACAGCGCAGATACCGAAGAGCATGATTATTCCCTGGATAAAGTCGTTGATAGCTGTAGCCATGTAACCGCCGAAGATGACATAGATACCGGTGAGGGCTGCCATCATCACTATAACTACCCAGTACGGCATATGGAACACCAGTCCGAAGAGGCTGGAGAGACCATTGTACAGAGATGATGTGTAAGGAATAAGGAAGATGAAGACAATGACAGATGCCACCACCTTCATAGGGACAGAGTCAAACCGCTTGCCGAAAAAGTCCGGCATGGTCTTGGCATCGATGTGCTGGGTCATGATACGGGTGCGCCGTCCCAGTATGTTCCATGCCAGAAGAGAGCCGATAAAAGCGTTTCCAAGACCGGCCCAGGTGCTGGAGAGACCGAAGTTCCATCCGAACTGTCCTGCGTATCCTACAAAGATAACTGCCGAGAAATAAGAGGTACCAAAGGCAAATGCCGTAATCCACGGGCCGGCTGTGCGCCCTCCCAGAACAAATCCATCCACAGAAGCTGCTCTTTTTCTGGTGATGAAACCTACGGCGATCATCACAGCAAAGAAGACCAGCAGCATAATGACGCTTGCAACTTTTGCATTCATACATTTCCTCCTTCATACAAAGTCTGCATTTCGGAGGGCGTCAGCGTCAGGGCAAAAAAAAACGCCCCCCGATCAAGAGGGCGGATAATTCCGCGGTACCACCTCTATTCATCACCACCTCGCAGTGGCAATCTCTTCAGGTACGTCACACAACGTGTGGTTATACCCTTGCGCTGTAACGGGCACACCCGTCGTAACCTACTCCCTTGCGGTTTCGATACGCGGCTCCGGGATGTATTCACCTCCAGTAACTGTGCGCCTCTCACCACCCGGCAGCTCTCTTTTCAGTATCCTTGGAAGCTACTTGTTCCCTTCGTAGCCTTTAATAGGTTTTGTTATTTTCTTCTACACCCAAACAGAATCTGTTGTCAATATAAACTAACATTAAAAAATTGTTATTTTTTGTTTTTTTCTTGACAATCCTATAGAAAATGACACAGAATTTATCCAGCAAATATGGAAAAAAATGGTGTCTTAAAGACCCTTTTACATTCGTTCGAACGTTATTACAATGTAAAGGCAGGAGAACCAGGAACTGATGCTTCCGGACCCTTTGCGGCAGAGGCAGAGTTCCATTCCCATTCAGAGCAGTATTTCCTTACCCGCGCTGCCCATATTGCAGATATCGATTCCCATGAATATGTCTTTTTTGCAGAGGAGGATAATCTTACATCTGACCGTCTTGCAGAACTGGGGAGTGAAGCATGGAAGGAAGGGCTTGCCCGGGTTCATCCTGGACCTGGCCACAGGAATTCCGATGTAGCACTCATCATCATTGCAGATAATATAGAAGAGACAGCTTTCAGACAGGTCAGCAAGATTAAACGTTCCAAATCCTACAGGTTCAGCCTGCATGGCTGGAGCAATTTCAGGTTATTGACTTATGAGGTTTCCTCAGGCCGTGTTGCCTGCAACAGAGCGGGCAAAAGCCTTAAGAAAGTCATAAGCACTTTATAAAGAATTCCTAAAAGGAGGGAATATGACAGCATTACTTATAATTATTGCTGCAATTGTACTGCTTTTAATAGGTTATGTGTTCTATGGCTCATGGCTTGCAAAGCAGTGGGGAATTGACCCCAAAAGACAGACACCTGCCCAGGTCAAGGCAGATGGAATGGATTATGTTGCCGCAAAACCGGTTGTACTGATGGGACACCACTTCTCATCAATAGCAGGCGCAGGTCCTATCAACGGTCCTATCCTGGCTGCAGTATTCGGCTGGGTGCCAGTATTCCTGTGGTGCGTACTGGGCGGTATATTCTTCGGAGGACTTCAGGACTTCGGTTCTCTCTTTGCCTCTGCCCGTAACGATGGTAAATCTGTAGGAGAGATCATCAAAGCATCCATGGGCAAGACAAGCAAGAGACTGTTCATTATATTTGCCCTCCTGGTACTTATTCTGGTAATCGCTTCATTCGTAAACGTTGTTGCCAGCACATTCCTTTCCAATGACGGAAGATTCGGAGTTGTCTTCAATCCTACAGGACAGCAGTCCACCGCCATGATATCACTGCTGTTCATAGTACTGGCCATTGTATACGGATACCTTACCAACCGGCTCAACTGGGGAATACTCCCTGCGACAATCGTATGTCTTGTCGGAATTGTATTAGCCGTCATCCTGGGCCTTAATATCGGATTCGCAATGGGCAGAACATCATGGATCATCTTCATCGGTGGATACATCACAATTGCATCCCTGGTACCTGTATGGATTCTTCTCCAGCCCCGTGACTACCTTTCAAGCTTCCTGCTGTACGGCATGATGGGTCTGGCACTCATCGGTATTCTGGTGACTGCATTCACAGGCAATGCAACCTTTGATCTTCCTGCATTCACAGGCTGGAGCACAAAGATTGGACCTATGTTCCCGGCCCTGTTCATCACAGTAGCATGCGGCGCCTGCTCAGGCTTCCATTCCCTTATCGCAACCGGAACCACATCAAAGCAGCTGGACAACGAGAAAAATGCCAAAGTTATCGGTTACGGCTCCATGCTTATTGAAAGTGCACTGGGTGTAATCTCACTGATTGCAGTAGGTATGGTTTCCGGTAAATTCATCGTAGATGGAGCTTTCAAAGGCGCTCCTCCAGTAGCATTCGCTTCCGGTATTTCAAAGATGTTCGGCCTGGTCGATGATAAAAATGCAATCTATGCTCTGCTTACACTGGCTGTATCTGTATTCGCACTCACATCTCTGGACACAGGAACCCGTCTCAGCCGTTTCATGTTCACAGAACTTTTCCTTAAAGAAGGAGAGGAGTCATATAAGGATGCAACAGGAATCCGCAAAGTGCTGGCATTCCCTCTGTTCGGAACCCTGCTGATGGTTGCTATCGGCTGTATCCTGGGCGGACTCAGCCTTTCCCAGATCTGGGGACTCTTCGGAGCAGCAAACCAGCTTCTGGCAGGTATTGCCCTTATGGCAGTGGCAGCATGGCTGGGCAATGCAGGAAAGAACAACAAGATGTTCTTCATCCCTACAATCTTCATGCTGGCCGCAACCCTGACACAGCTTATCCGCACTGTTATTGCAAAAATCAATATCTTCACAGGTGCGGCAAAGGCCGCAGGCCCAATGTGGGGCCACTGGTTCCAGTTCTTCTTTGCGGCAGCCATGACTATCCTGGCTATCATTCTGGTGATTGAGGGCATCAAGACCTTCAAAAAGCAGAAAACTGCTTAATAGTTATTAGGCAAGAAATAAGACACCCCCGCTCGGTAGAGTGTGTTCCCTTCGGGACGCAATACCGCCAGGGGTGGCTTTTTCTTTGCCTATTAATTATGAAACCCGTTTTCAACCTCTTGGCGTAGAGGCTAAAATGACTGAAAAGAGGGGGAAAATAGTCAATGAGAACTAGGGGAAAATATTGACTGAAAACTAGGGAAAATTATTGACAAAGCCTTATAAATACGCTATCTTTAATTCAAGGGCAATATGGCAAGATATTTAACTAGATATATAGAGCAAGAAATAAAGGAAACTCTAGAAACATCAGGCGTGGTAGTGGTTGCTGGTCCAAAATTCTGCGGAAAGACCACAACATGCCAGCTTTTTGCTAAAAGCAAGTTTGTGCTGGACACAAAAGCTAAAATAGAGCTGGCTCAGAGCAATCCAGAAGGAATTCTTGTAGGCAGTTCCCCCAGACTTATTGATGAATGGCAGAATGTACCCGACCTATGGAATGCCGCCAGATCTTTTGTCGATGCCAGTTCTGATAAGTTTGGCCTGCTTATATTTACTGGAAGTTCCACTCCGGCGGATAAAAATGAGATATATCATTCAGGGACAGGCAGGATTGTAACTATTGGTATGCGGACTATGAGCCTGTTTGAATCAGGAGAGTCGAACGGCTTGGTTTCAATCAAAGACCTATTTGATAATCCCAATATCAAGTTGCTTCATATCGATGATAATCATACTGTCCGCGACACAGCTTTTTATATATGTCGTGGCGGATGGCCTCTCTCCCTTACTTCTGACAGAAATAAAGGCTTAAAAATAACCCAGAATTATTATTCCACACTGTTTGAATTTGAAAATTCCAAAAATAAAAAGTTCAGAAATAAAAAGCCAGAAATATTCTTCATGATTCTACGCAGCTATGCACGCCACATCTCCACAGAGGCAAAACGGAAAATATTGCTGGCTGATGTAAACGAGCACGACGACAGAAATCTTGACCCCGAAACTTTTGACAGCTATGTAGAGGCTCTAAAAGATTTATACATTATCAAGGATATAGAAGCATGGAATCCTAATTTACGCAGCAGAACATCCATCATCACCTCCCCGACCCGACATTTTATAGATACATCCATTGCAGCAGGTGCTCTGCATATCTCCCCTGACGACCTTATAAATGATCCTGAGACATTTGGCCTGTTCTTTGAAGACTTTGCCATAAAAGAGCTGTCTGTTTATGCTCAGTCATCCAATGGAATTATACAGCACTATAGAGATGGAAACGGCCTTGAATGTGACGCGGTGCTCAGACTTAGCAATGGCAAATATGCCTTGATTGAGATAAAGTTGGGCGGTGAAAACCTTGTTAAAGAAGGAAACAAAACCCTATTGGCTTTGCAGAAAAAAATCATTGGCAGCAATCATAATCCACCAACATTCCTTATGATTATAACTGCTTCTGGCAATGCCTACACAACACCAGAAGGCATCCATGTTGTTCCTATACACATGCTCAGAGATTGAGCACCCAGACTAATATTCAGGTGAGGCATCTGCACAGATTACATTTTGATGAATCTTTAAGCCTGTTCATTACTTTGATTTGAATTTTTTTGTGTCATGTCTTTCAGTCTTTCAATTGAAATCAAAACTTTCCCATCAAGTGCTATCTCTTCTTTTTTAGCAGATGTCACAACTGAGTTTTCTTTATGTTTTTCTATAACCATTTTTGCTTTTTCATAAGATAGTTCATCATGGTTGATCTTTGCTTCATAATCAAGCAAAAATTTACACACAAAAGTTAGAGCCACAACAGTTACAGCATAACAAACAACTTTCAAAATAATACAGTAATAATTGTCTACATTCTTTGAATCTGTTTTTTCTAAAATACATGGGGATAAACATGGAATACAAATACAAAATAAAAGAAGAAGCAACAGAATTACACTTAATCCAATAAAAAATCTTATTGCCATATAACTTTCAGTTCTAATATCATTCATCCTCTATCTTCTCCCAAAATAATATTTGTTCTGGCGTTTCATAATATTCTTCTTTTAACTCTGGAAAGCGTTTGAATAATTTGGAAATATTTCTCCAATATGATGCTTTTTCATTTAATAGCTTTTTCAGAATAAAAGAATTATCTAAGATATACTCCAACCTATAAAAATAGAAATTCTTAAAATCATTAACTGTAATGGTACCTTTGTCTATCATTACTTCACAGATTTCAAAAAGCCCAAGATAATCATCTACTGATGCATCATTGCTTTTTAGAAATTCATTGTCATGATTTCTTATGGCACAATGCACTTTCCATCGTCTTTTCTCGCTGAAAGAATCTCGCAATTCTAAAAGGAACCGGCTGGAATCTGTGGCATTGATTCTACGAAGTTGTATCCAGGCAACAGCTGCTGTAGCACATGTTGCAATAGCTGTTACAATACTCCAGAAATCAGTCTTACAAACTATTTCACAAATACATTTTGATGCATTACACATTACGTTTCTACTCTTCCCACTGATCTACCACAATATCACATCCAAAGTGACCATAAGCACTCTTATAACGAGATAGCGCAGAAGATGGAACAAACATCTTAGATAAATTCGTGTTGGAAAAACAACTTTCTTCTAAAGTTGGTGGATTAGTACTCTTAAACGTTATTCCCCCTAGCTTAGAATTAGCGAATGCATAATCCCCTATATAAGTCAATTTCTTTGGTATATCAAGACCTACAAGGCTGGTTCTATTAAATGCATTATTCCCAATACTGGTCACACTTGCTGATATTGTTATGCCCGAAAGCCCAGGGCAGTCATAGAATGTATTATCTCTTATGATGGTTACTCCGTCTGGTATCGTCACCCTAAAATAACCATTACAGCCAGAGAATGCATACGGTGGAATATTATCAACGGCATTGCCAATATTCAATGTTTTAATTTTACTACAACCAGTGAATACATAGTTACCTGCACTACCCATAGTAGTACAATTAACTGCATTATAATTGACTGAAGTGATGTTCGAACATCCGCTAAATGCTTTATTTCCAATACTGGTTACCTCTGCTGGTATTGTTATGTTTAAAAGACCAGTACACCCGGAGAATGCAGACTCTCCAATTGTAGTTACGCTATCTGGTATCGTTATTTCTGAAAGACTTGTACACCCTGCGAAAGTAGCATTATTTATAATTGTCACACGGTTTGGTATAGTTATACTTGCAAGACTGGTACACCCATTGAAGGCATAACTTCCAATAGTTGTAACACTGTTTGGTATTATTATACTTGAAAGATTAGTACACCCATAGAATGCAGCACCCACAATTGTGGTTACACCATCTGGTATTGTTATTTCTGAAAGACTGGTACACCCTGCGAAAGTAGCATTATTTATAATTGTCACACGGTTTGGTATAGTTATACTTGCAAGACTGGTACACTCATAGAAAACAGAACTGCCAATTGTTGTAACACTGTTTGGAATAGTTATTTCTGAAAGGCTAGTACACTCTGCGAATACACTATCTCCAATGGAGGTGACACTGTTCGGTATTGTTATTTCTGAAAGACTGGTACACTCATAGAAAACAGAACTGCCAATTGTTGTAACACTGTTTGGTATTGTTATACTGGTAAGACCTGAACAACCAGAGAATGCATAATTTCCAATTGTAGTTACGCTATTCGGTATTGTTATTACTGAAAGACTGGTACAAGAACAGAACGCAAAATCTGGGATACTTTCAACGTTATTTCCAATAATCAATGTTGTAAATTGATTACACCCAGCGAATACAGTTTTATCAGAATAATAAGTTTTTGCGCCTCCCATATAAGTACAATTTGTTGCATTAAAAATGACAGTTCTAATGTTAGTACAGCCAGAGAATGCATTGTCTCCGATACTAGTAACACTATTCGGTATTGTTATACTGGTAAGACCTGTACAACCAGAGAATGCATATGGTGGAATACTCTCTACGTCATTGCCAATATTCAGTGTTGCAATTTTACTGCATCCGGTGAATACATAGTTACCAGCACTACCCATGGAAGTACAATTAACTGCATTATAATTGATTGTAACAATATTCGAACATCCGCTGAATGCATTATTATCAACTCTGGTTACCCCTGCTGGTATTGTTATGCTTGAAAGACTGGTACACCCCTCGAAGGCAGAACTGCCAATTGTTGTAACACTATTCGGTATTGTTATACTGGTAAGACCTGTACAACCAGAGAATGCATATGGTGGAATACTCTCTACGTCATTGCCAATATTCAGTGTTGCAATTTTACTGCACCCGGTGAATACATAATTAATAGCACTACCCATGAAAGTACAATTAACTGCATTATAATTGATTGTAACAATATTCGAACATCCGCTGAATGCATTATTATCAACTCTGGTTACCCCTGCTGGTATTGTTATGTTTGAAAGACTGGTACAACGAGAGAATGCAGAACTGCCAATTGTAGTAACGCTGTTGGGAAGGGTTATACTGGTAAGGCCTGTACAACCAGAGAATGCAGAACTGCCAATTGTAGTTACACCATCTGGTATTGTTACTTCCGAAAGGTTGGTACATCCAGAGAACGCATGATTCCCAATACTTGTCACGCTGTCTGGTATCGTTATGCTAGTAAGACCAGTGCAGCCAGAGAAACCTCTAATATTGGTAACTCCATTGGATATTGTTATACTGGTGAGGCTGGTACATCCTTGGAAGGCAGTATATTCAATATTTGTAACACTAGCCGGTATCGTTATGCTGGTGATACCGGTACAACCAGCGAAGGCAGTAGATCCAATAGAAATTATACTATTGGGCAACGTTATATTAGTAAGATTTTTACAGCTAAAGAATGCACTTGTACTTATGCTTGTCACTGGTTTTCCATCTATTAAAGCAGGAATAGCTATTGAAGATAATTTCTTACCCTCTTCTGTAAGCCCAGTTATAGTTATTGCACTTACATTTGTATTATAAGTAAATAGCTCTGTCCATTTTGCATATACAGTAATATCACTTTCAATAATAGTAGAAACCACTACTTTTGTCCCTTTTCCGTTCGGTTGTGTATACCATCCATCAAAAATATAGCCTTCTTTAAGTGGAGATGTAGGAAGTTTTCCAACTGTTGTAGATGGTGTGGAAACTGTTTTACTGGTTGGATCTGCTTCTGTTGTTGCTCCCTGGCTATCAAATGTTACAGTATAATTATACGAATTCCATTCTGCATAAACTGTTTTATTTCCTGTAACTACAGTATCTGCCGTAAACTCTCCTCCGGCTCCTTCCGGCTCGTTATACCAACCACCGAAGTTATAACCTGTCTTAAGTGGAGGTGTCGGGAGTGAGCCCACTTTTACAGCCGGTGAATTGACTGTTTTTTTAGTTGGACTTGCTGCTGTTGTAGCTCCTTGTCCATCAAATGTTACAGTGTAACTGTATGAATCCCATTTTGCATAGACAGCAATATTTGAGTTTACAATTGTGCTGGTTGTAAATAAAGATCCTGTTCCATTCTGACCTGTATACCACCCACCAAAAATATAACCTGTCTTAAGTGGTGGATCTGGGAGTTCTCCAACAGTCACTGCCGGTGATACAACTTGTTTGGTGGATGGGTTTGCTTGTGTAGTCGCTCCCTGTCCATTAAAAGTAACTGTGAATGTAGGATTATTCATCCACATTGCGTATACAGTGATATCACCAGTTACTTGGGTATCAGCGTTGAATGCTGCACCAGATCCATCTGATTTAGTATTCCAGCCGCCAAAGTAATATCCAGTATTAACTGGTTCTGTTGGTAGTGTACCAACTGTTGTATTTGGGGATGTTACTGTTTTTGAGGCATCTCCTACAGGAGTAGTCGCTCCTTGATCATTGAATGTAACTGTATAGCTATATGAATTCCACTTGGCATATACTGTGGTATTCTTTGTTACTACTGTGCTAGCGGAGAATTCTCCTCCAGCTCCTTCTGGCTGATTGTACCATCCACCGAAAATGTATCCTGTCTTTAATGGAGGTGCTGGAAGTTCCCCAACTGTCACTGCCGGTGAAACAACCTGCTTGCTTGACGGATTAGCCGCTGTTGTTGCTCCCTGACCATCAAATGTTACAGTAAATGTTGGATTGTTCAGCCAAACTGCATATATAGTAATATCAGATGACACAGTTGTATTTGCATTGAACACTGTTCCAGTACCATCAGGTTTAGTATTCCAGCCTCCGAAATAGAAACCACCTTTGGATGGCTCTGTCGGCAGAGAATCAACTGTTGTGCTTGGAGATGATACTATTTTTGATGTCTCTCCCACAGGAGTAGTTGCACCTTGGTCATTGAATGTCACCGTGTAATTATACTCATCCCACTTCGCATATACTGTGATGTTTGACGAGACTACTGTACTTGCTGTGAATGAACTTCCGCCTCCTTCTATTTCCGTAAACCATCCGCCAAAGTTATAACCTGTTTTTATTGGTGCTGTCGGGAGTTGCCCTACAGTCACAGCAGGAGGAACAATTTCCTTGCCAGATGGATTTGCTTGAGTTGTCGCGCCCTGCCCGTCATATGTCACTATATAAATCTCTGTGCTGTATCCAGCAATGTTCGATGAATATGTGTTCCACCCTTCTGTGGCTTTGTATGTATCTACTGCAGTGACAGGAACACTCACTGTAGCAGTACAGCCTTCCATGGCAGAGACACCCATGGCTGGAGGAGTTGTACTAAGGAGAACAATGCTATTCAACCCTCCACAGCCAGAGAATGTCCCACTTCCTATCGAAGTGACGCTTCTAGGAATAATCAGGGTAGTTATACCTGTACACCCTGCAAATGCGTTATCTTCAATTGTGGTTACATTTTCAGGTATAGAAATACCAGCAATATTGCCACAATCCTGGAATGCGTTAGCACCTATGGATACCACAGTATAGCCATCTATACTTTCTGGAATCACTATGTCTGATAATTGTCGGCCTTCATATGTAAGACCAGTAATTTTTATATATGCATTTGCCGAAGACTTCTGTGCTCCATCCATGGCGGGTGATGGTGAAACAGGGCTAATAACCTGATAATTAAACAGAGGTATCCATTGTGCATAGAGGGTAAGGTTTTCAGGAGTATATCCTCTACCTGGAGTATAAATTGCCCCAGAACCATCTGCCTTTGAATTCCAAGGTGAAGTTGCATTTAATATATATCCATTTTTTGCAAGGTTTCCAATGTTCCCCTGTATAGGAGGAGGTGATGATACACTACCTCTTTGGGAAGGAGGAACAGTACCAGATTCTGCACCATTGGCATTGTAAGTTATAGTTATTGTTTCATCTATAGCATCATCAACTCCGCCGCCACCACCGCCACAGGAGAACATAAATGTGGTAATAATAGAAATGGCAATTATAAAGGCAATCTTTTTCATAAACACAAAACCTCTAAAAACGGTTTAATTATTATGCTATAATTCTATTAGATGTACTTTGCCAATTCTACTTGATGTTTATATATCTGTCAATCTTATGGTTAAATTAAATTAACTAAAAGGATTAGTCAGAAAAATGAACGGAAAAGAAGTCAGACAGATTCTTGCACAGAGCATCAAGAGACTTAGAGAGAACAGGGCCATGTCCCAAGAGGATCTGGCATTTAATGCTGGCATTTCTATTCCCTTCCTAAGTGACATCGAGCGTGGCAACAAGTGGCCATCCCCTGAAACTGTTGCAAAAATTGCCACTGCCTTGAAAATAGAGGTCTTTGAATTGTTCTATCCTGAACTGATGAACGACAAAAACAGTTCTGTATTCATTTCCAAACTTGTCAAGGAAATTGAAGTCTCCCAAAAAACTGCTCTTAAAAACCTCTGCAAGAATTATTCAATCGAGCTTCAATAGTCCCCAGGGCAAAGCAAATCATAAAAATTGACAGATGGCTAACCTTGAAATGGACACCAAGGAGCTGGAAAAAGTGGCCGGCGGACTCAATGATATATGCTGGCGGCTCCCCTGCGGTGATCATGTATAAAAAATCCCCTACCGAAAGGCAGGGGACTGAAACTAAAAGCTAAAATAACTTATGCGAGTGCAGCAAGCATCTGTGCCAGAACTTCCGGTACGCTCTTGCTTCCGTCCAGGGTCACATACTTGAAGCCGTCTTTTGCAGCGCGGTTCTTGAAGTAGTATGCAGAAGCCAGAGTTCCGTTCTCTGTATTGTAGTAAATGTCGTGGCGCTTTGTGATAGCTGCCTCATCCTGGTCATCGTTTCTTGCAGAGAGTGCTCCGCCGCATACACGGCATTTGTCTCCGTTAGGTTTGATTGCGTCGATGTAGATGTTGTTAGGATGGTTGTTGTCGTTGGCGCAGAGTCTTCTTCCCATGATTCTGTTCTTTGCTGTCTGTCTGTCAAGAAGAATCTCAACTACATAGTCCAGTTTGATACCTTTTGCCTTGAGAGCCTCGTCCAGCTTCTCTGCCTGAACCTTGTTCCGTGGGAAACCGTCCAGGAGCCAGCCGCCCTTGCAGTCATCTCTCTGAAGTCTGTCCAGGATCATCGGAATTGTGATGTCATCTGGAACCAGGTCGCCTCTGTCGATATAAGCTTTTGCAGCTTTTCCCAGCTCTGTGCCGCCCTTGATGTTCTCTCTGAAGATAGCACCTGACTCGATGTGTGCAACTGGGTATTTCTCCTTTATCTTTGCGCCAAGTGTTCCCTTGCCGCTTCCGTTAGGTCCGAAAATAAGAATATTCATCTTAGACTCCTTAATTATTTTTTTCCATTATATCGGATTTTTTCTCAAGATTAAAGTACCTTTGCCGGGCAAATTCGCACTTTTCCTTTTCCCCCAGCACCTCGTAGGTGTCGGCCAGGTTGTACCAGGCATCAAGACTGCCCGAGTCCGCCACCACGGCCCGCTCAAAATATTCACATGCCTTCTCGTATTCCCCGTTGGTGAAGTTGAGCACTCCTATGTTGTTCAAGAGTGCCCCCGAGAGCTGGCCGGTGCGTTCTGCCATGCTGTAGTAGAAGCCAGCCTCGCAGAAGCACTGGTTGTTGTAGCACAGGAGACCGCAGTCAGTAAGGAAGTGGGCATCCTCCGGAACCAGGTCCGAGGCTGTCTTGAGCACCTCTGTACCCCGGTCCACATCCCCTTTCTTGATAAGCACCATAGCCTTGTTATAAAGCACTCTTGCCCTTGTTGATGCCAGCACTTCCAGGTCTGCACACAGGGAAAGAGCCTTGTTGCAGCACTCCAGGGCCTGTCCCCAGTTCTCGCTTTCCGAGCATTCGAAAGCCTGGTTGTTGAGAAGTGCTATCTGCTTTTTAACATCATCAGTCATCAGCTTTTTTCTCCTTGTAGCACCAGTAGCATATAAACGAAAGGACAAAACAGATTCCAGAGGCAAAGGCGCTGCGATATATACCTACGGCTTCCGGCTGTTTTGGCACTGTCACCATCATCTCGATGAAGGGCACCGAACCGTCCCACACTAAGATTGCAGGAAGGATAGCGATAGACACAAGGAACGCCAGCTTGAGGAAGAAGCCCTGGATGCCGAAGAAGATGCCTCCTATTTTCTCCTTTGACTTTGTCGACACATAGGCACTGATCTCGCTGAGCATTGCCTGGGGGAAGATGAAGGCTGCCCCTGCCACCGGTATTCCGCACAGTGTGAAGATTATATAGCCCGCATCAACAGGAAGCCCTTTCCCCAGCATACCGAGAGCACGGCTCAGGACAAACAGCATGATAAGGGAGATAAGCATAGGAAATCGGTAGCCGAACCTGTAGGAGAATTTCTTCACCGGATAGAAAAAGAGGGCTGATGTTCCGAAGAAGAGTGCGGATACAGGGGTAATCATGGCCGGGCTCTTGCCCATTATATCCACCACAAAGTAGTTCATGGTTGCCCGGAGGATGTTGAATCCTATAAAGAAGAAAGTAAGACCGCCCAGATACCAGATGAAGGACTTCTCGCCGAAGATGATCCTGAGAGAACCCTTGAGGCTCTGAGCCGACTGCTGGCCACCTGAATATTTTTTCTCATCCACTCCGAAGGAGAGTACGAAAAGACCGATGAGGGCAAACAGCGACAGAATGATGACCATAAGCCTAAGTCCTCTCTCGTCGTCCCCCTTGCCAAGCGTTGTGATAAGGATGCCGGGGAGAATCATTGCTACAGCAGTATAAACCAGCCTGAACACTGCCTGCCATGTGGAAAGGTTGAGCCTGTCCTCCCTTGATGCGGACAGTTCCGGGATCAGAGCGTTGTATGGAGCACCGACTATTGTATAAAAGATGAAGAAAAGGCTTCCTATGACAGCCAGATATGCAAAGGAGCCGAGACCGCCGGACTTAGGGGGGAAGAAGAAGCCTACAGCACTCAGAGCCAGAGGAACCGCACCCCAGGCAATAAAAGGAATGCGCCTCCCCCACCTTGTGTCAGTGCGGTCCGACCACCACCCCACCAGAGGGTCTGACACCATGTCCACAAACCTTGAGACAATAAGGGCAAGGGCAATGAACAGAGGGGACATGAATGCCTGGAAGCTGAACTTCTGGGGCGGCAGATAGTAGGTGAGCACCCACTGGGCAAATATCTGGTCAAAGATTGCGTAGCTGACCCCCAGACCATATATGACTTGAACTGAAAGAGGTATTCTTCCCGATGTCTTCATTTAATACTTTCCTTAACAAATAGTGTAACATATTAAGGGCCTTGACACAACAAACAATTTGGTTAACTATATTTTTAGAATGGTTAACGAAAAAGAATCGCTTAAGCATAAAGTCCTCAGCATGCTCAGAGAAAGCTCCGGCATTGTATCCGGAGTGGCGCTCTCCGATGCAACCGGCAGGAGCCGGGTGGCAGTCTGGAAGACTGTCCAGGGGCTGCAGGAGGCAGGCTACGGCATAGAGGTGAGCCGGAAGGGCTACCGGCTGGTAAATGACCTGGCAGACAGCATCTACCCCTGGGAATTCGGGGCCGACGAGGCCATGTTCACCCATTTTGCCTCCACTGGCAGCACCATGGCCGAGGCGAAGCGGATTGCAGAATCGGGGAAAGCCCAGCCGGGAGAGACCCATATCATAACTGCCGATGTGCAGACCCATGGAGTGGGCCAGAGCGGCAAGAGCTGGACCACCACCCGGGGCAGTCTGGCCTTCACAATCATTACTAAAAATAACCTGCCGCTGGCATGCCACAGCCGCATGACCATGGCGGCCCAGGTGGCCCTGACCAAGGTGCTCCGCCGCATCACAGGCCGCCCCCTCTATATCCGCTGGCCCAACGATATCTGGTCCGAGGAGGGCAAAGTGGTAGGCATTCTGGAGGAGCTTTCCTCCTGCGGCAACATCACAAGCTGGATCAATCTGGGAATCGGGATCAACATCACCCACAGACCACGGCTTCCTGGCACCGACTCCATATTCCACCGTGAAGCACCTATTACAAGGAAGGAGATTCTCACTCAGTTCTGGGATGAATTCAAGGTGCAGGAGAAGCTGGCAGTTGAGGAGTCACCATGGCTGGCCGAGGAATGGAACAGGCTGTGCCTGGACACGGGCCATCGGATGCGCCTTGCTGGCAACGGTAAGACAGTAATCTTCAGAGGGATAGACCACTTCGGTTCTGCCCTGCTTTATACACCGGGTTCCAGAGGGGATAAAATCATGCTCCCCGGCACCGGCAGTTTTATAAAAACATACATCTAAGGAGTTGCAACATGAAGAAGAAAAAATCGGCACCACTGGTGCTCACTGCCCTTTTTGCGGCACTGATCTCAGCAGGATGTTTTATCCATATCCCGCTGCCTGGCGGAGTTCCCGTGGCTATCCAGGATATGCTGGCTATGCTTTCCGGCATGATCTTAGGACCTGTATACGGCACTGCATCGGTGCTGATATTTTTAGTGCTTGGCTGCATCGGGCTTCCTGTATTCACAGGCAAAGCCGGAATCCAGGTTATTCTGGCCGGCCCTACCGGCGGTTTCCTTGTGGGCTATCTGCTGGGAGCACTGGCCGCCGGCCTTGTATTGGCTGTCCTCCTGCCTGCAGGCAAAAAGTCAGGTACTTCCGCAGTCTATTTAATCATCACCATAGCGGCTTTGGTTGCCACATTCGTCCTCTTTGCATGCGGCATTGTACGCTTTATGCAGCTTACCGGCTATGAGTTCGGGAAAACCATGGCAGCGGTGCTTATACCCTTCATACCAGGCAATATTCTGAAAATCATACTCATGGTCATGCTGACCAAGAAGTTCAGGCCTGTTGTAAACAACTACCTTAAGCAGGATTGAGATGGAAGAGAATATAGCTCTGGAAGTTAGAGGTGTAGGCCGGACTTTCTCAGACGGCACTGTGGCTCTTAAGGATATCTCCTTCTCCATACGCAAGGGAGAGTTCGCAGTTATAGCAGGTTCCAACGGCAGCGGAAAGAGCGTACTTATGTCCCTGATTGCCGGTCTTGATGAGCCCTCGGAAGGCACCATCACGCTGCATGATTGCCAGGCGGGGCTGGTGTTCCAGGATGCCGACTCCCAGATATTAGGGGAGACACCAGAGGAGGACATAGCTTTCGGAGCCAAGAACTGCGGCCTTACAAAGGAACAGGTGAAAAAGAGGGTTGATTCTGTCCTGTCAGAAACAGGTCTGACCTATAAACGGGATGCCTATGCACGGCTCCTCTCCGGGGGCGAGAAGCGCCGACTGGCAGTAGCCGGCATACTGGCCATGGACCGCTCCCTCATCATCTTTGATGAGCCTTTTGCAAATCTGGACTGGCCAGGGGTAAAGCAGGTATGCGGCATCATGAAGCAACTGAAGGAAGAGGGCAAGACTGTGCTGGTGCTGACCCATGAGCTCGAGAAAGTACTGGCCCTGGCCGACCGTTTCCTGGTGCTGGACAAGGGGCACCTGGTATTTGACGGCACACCGGAATCTGGCCTTGCAGCCGACCTTGAGAGCTGGGGCATAAGAAATCCTATGACTTCATACAAGTCTATAAAAGAGATGATCTGGCTATGATACTGTTCGCATACCGGAAAGGGGACACCCCCCTCCACCGTCTGAATGCCCGATGGAAAATACTTTTTCTCATCATACTGTGCATAATCACCTTCGCAGGAGGAATGTACGAAACTTCAGATTCTGTGCTGACCGTATCTCTTCTGATACGCACGGCCCTCTGCCTTGCCGTCACCATAGCGCTCTTTATCATGTCTGGATGCAGCAGGACATCATTCAAGCCTGTCAAGTTTGTCCTTATTATCGGAGGTCTCATGATACTGTTCCGGGTGTTCAATCAGCCCATAAAAGATGCTCTTGCGGCAGGATTTCTCTACACAGTGCGATTTCTTATCACAGCAATTGCGGCACAGATTATTTTCGAGACCACATCACCCCTTGAGATAAAAGAATCCCTGGGAAAATCAAGTCCAGCGTTGGCTGTGGCCCTTGCCATCAACTTCATACCCCAGGTTTTTGCCACCTGGAACAGAGTTCATACTGCAGCATTGGCCCGGACACCGAAGAAAAAAGGCCTGTTCCGCACCATACACATTGTGTACTGCGAAATACAGGCCTTCTTCTCCTGCCTCCTCTATCAGGCAGAAATCAAGCGCAAAGCACTCCTCAACCGGAGCAGATTAAAATAATCAGAAATCTAAAAGCTCAACCTCGAACACAAGATAAGCATATGGAGGGATGACTCCACCTGCTCCTGCCGCACCATAGCCCAGTTCCGGAGGAATGATGAGAGTCCGCTTCTCGTTCTTCTTCATGCTCATGAGAGCCTCGTTCCATCCCTCGATGACCTGTCCTACCTGGAACACCAGAGGCTGACCTCTCATGTAGGAGCTGTCGAACATCTTGCCGTTGAGGAGCATTCCCTGATAATGGGTTGTCACCTTCTGGCCGTATTTTGGAGACTCAGTGCCGGTGCCCTCTCTGCGGACAATGTAGCGGAGACCGGACTCAGTCTTGATTGCATCCGGCCATTTCTTCTCGATAAGCTTCTCGTCAGCCTCACGCTTTGCTGCGAACTTAGCTGCCTCTTTATCTGCCATCAGCTTGATCTCGGCCTTGAATGTAGCCTCGTCGTTCTTGAATTCCTCTGCCTTCTTTCCTACCCGGATAATCTCAATCTTCTTGATTATGTCGCCCTGTCTGATGGAGTTCACCACCTTCTGTCCCTCTACAACATGACCGAACACTGCATGTTTTCCGTCGAGCCATGGAGTCGGCACGTGGGTGATGAAGAACTGGCTTCCGTTGGTGTTAGGACCGCTGTTTGCCATGGAGATGACACCTGGCTTGTTATGCTTCAGGCTGATGTCGAACTCGTCCGGGAATGAGTAGCCTGGTCCACCGGTTCCGTTGCCCCGGGGATCGCCTCCCTGGATCATGAAGTCCTGTGGATCTCCGTTTGCCTGGCTGATAACTCTGTGGAACTTAAGGCCGTCATAGAATGGTTTTCCGATTCCCTGGCCGCCGTCAATCTTTCCCTCTGCCAGACCTGTGAAGTTCATGACTGTCACAGGAACCTTCTCATATTCAAGAGAAAGGAGGATATCTCCTCTGTCTGTTATAATCTTTGCATAAATACCGTCTTTCAACTTAGCCTCCTGGGACATACATGGAATGCACATCAGAAGAAGCAGACACATGATAAGAATCCCTTTTATTATTTTTCTCATACTATAATAGTACCATTATTTTTAAAAATATGCCATACTGGCCTCATGGATATACCTTTTGAGATTCCCTACACCCGCATCCTGACCCGTCTGGGCTACAAGAAGTCCACCAGCACCATGCTGAGCTGTCAGCTGGAAGCTGTGAAGGCTGTCATAGAAGAAGCGGCAGGATACATAACTCTCAAAGGGACTTACATCATTCAGGATTTCAAACCGGCAGACCACGGAATAGAGCTGGAATCGGGGGATATCATCACCGGCACACTCCCTGTAAAGCTTAATGAAAGCGCCACATCTGCACTGATAATGGCAGCCACATCAGGCAAGACTATCATGGATAAAATCGAAGAGCTTAAGGGCTCAAACCTGGAACGGGCTGTAATATTCGACGCCACTGCCAGCGAGATAACTGACTGGGGTCTTGAGTGGATAGTGAAGTATGCGGCCACCATGCTTAAGCACCAGAGCCGGGTGGTGAGCAGGAAGAGGTTCTCCCCGGGATACGGCGATTTCGACCTTTCAAACCAGAAGATTTTCTATTCACTTTTACATCTTGAGCAGTTTGATATCCACCTTACCGACAGCTGCATGCTGGTGCCGGAGAAATCAGTCATAGCAATGACAGGAGTCAGATAATGAGAAGTGTTGAAGAGATAAATGAACTTCTTGCAAGAAAGATTCTTATACTGGACGGAGCCACCGGAACCCAGCTTCAGATGCGGGGAATGCCGTCCGGGGTCTGCCCTGAGCTGTGGACACTGGAGCACCCTGATGTACAGGAGGCAATCCACAACGCATATATCTCCTCTGGCTCCGATGTGATCTACACCCCCACCTTCGGCGGCAACTATTATAAGCTTTCAGAATATGGCTGCGATGATGTGGAGGAGGTGAACCGCCGCCTTGCATCGGTTTCCCGCAAATGTGCGGACAATGCAGGAAAAACAGTGCTGGTGGCTGGAAACATCGGCCCCTGCGGCAAGTTCATAAAGCCTTTCGGCGAGCTTGATTTTGATGAGGCTGTTGCAATGTTCAAGCGGCAGATCAAGGGTCTTTTAGACGGCGGCGTGGACATGTTTGCCGTGGAGACCCAGATCGATATCCAGGAGACCAGAGCATGGGTCATTGCAATAAAGGAGATGTGCCCAAACTTTATACTTACAACCATGACATTCGAGCCTACAGTACGCACACTGAACGGCACCACCCCGGAGGCTGCACTCATAACACTCCAAAGCCTTGGGGTTCACGCCTTCGGCTGCAACTGCTCATCAGGCCCTGCCGAGATGCTTCCTATTATTCAAAAGCTTAAACCAATTGCCCATATACCGCTGGTGGCCAAACCCAATGCCGGCCTCCCCTACATCCAGGACGGCAAGACAAAGTTCCCCATGGGGAGCACCGAGTTCGGCACCTATGCAGCCCAGTTTGCAGAAGCAGGTGTAAACTTCATGGGAGGCTGCTGCGGCACCTCACCGGACCATATCAAGGAGCTGGCAACCAATATGGCAGACCAGAGTCCACGGCCGGCATACGCCCCGGATTATGCTGCTCTCTCCAGTGCCCGGGAAGCTGTGATAACCATGTCTGGCAGCCCGGTGCGCATCATAGGAGAACGCATCAACCCTACCGGCAAGAAGAAACTGCAGGCCGAGCTGAAAGAGGGCATCTTCACCACAGTGCAGACCTTTGCCCGGGAACAGAAAAGCACCGGGGCGGCGGTCCTGGATGTGAACGCAGGCATGCCGGGGATCAACGAGGAGGAGACACTGCTTAAAATAATCTCTCTCCTGACACCTCAGACCAGCCTGCCACTTTCCATCGACACAACCAATCCTGAGGCTGCGGAAAAAGCAATGCGCCTCTACCCTGGCCGGCCCCTTCTGAATTCCATATCAGGAGAGAGCCCCCGGCTTGAGAAGCTGCTTCCGGCCGCCGCCAAGTACGGAGCCATGTTCATACTGCTCCCTATCATGGGAAACCAGATTCCTGCCACCGCCCAGGAGCGGATCACTATTATCAATGACATATACTCAAAGGCCGAGAAGTATGGCTTCAAGAAGTGCGACATACTCATAGATGGCCTGGCCATGACTGTATCGGCAAACCAGAAGGCACCGGCCGAAACATTAAAGACCATAAAGTGGGCTGCCCGGGAAGGATTCGGCTCTGTCATAGGCCTTTCCAACATCTCCTTCGGTCTGCCTGAACGCAAGTGGGCCAACGCCGCCTTCCTGGCCATGGCTACCCAGGCCGGCCTTACCCATGTAATCGCAAACCCTATGGAGGAAGTGCTCACCAACATAAAACTGGCATCGGACCTTCTTTCCGGCACCGACCCGGACGGCATCAACTACATAACATCATTCGCAAACAAAACTGCCGCACCGGCAGCCCCAGCCAAAGCCGCTGAAAGCCCGTACGAGGCAGTGAGGAACGGCATCATAAACGGAATCAGGGAAGATATAAAGCTTACTGTAAAAACAGCCCTGGACAGCGGTTGCAAGCCTGCAGACATCCTTGAGAACATGATGATTCCGGCTATTGTCCATGTAGGAGACCTGTACGAGAAAAAGGAATACTTCCTACCGCAGCTTATCGCCAGTGCCGAGACCATGAAGATGGGATTCACAGTGCTGGAGCCTCTCCTCAACTCTGCAAACAGGGAGAAGAAAGGAAAGATCCTCTTTGCCACTGTGGAGGGAGATATCCACGACATAGGGAAGAATATTGTGATATTGATGCTTAGGAACTACGGCTTTGAGGTCATAGACTTAGGTAAGGATGTGAAGGCATCAAAGATTGTGGAGGCTGCCGAAAGAGAAAAACCGGACATCATTGCTCTGTCTGCCCTCATGACCACAACAATGATAAGGATGCCGGAAGTAATAGAACAGGCAAAGCTGTCAGCCATAAAGGCAGCATTCATGGTGGGCGGTGCAGTTGTCACCGAAGATTGGGCCCAGTCCATAGGAGCTCACTATTCTGCAAACGGTGTTGAGGCTGTGAAGAAAGCCCAGGAGTTGATAAAATGAGTTCAAAGAATTTTTCATTTGCGGCAAAGATCAAAGAGAGCGGCGATATCCGCAAGATCATCTCTGTAATAAACGAATACAACGGCATTGTGAAGAAAGTGCTCTACAACAGCCGCATCGACTCAAGCATAGCATTCTTCGAGATTGCCAACTTCTCAAGCGACCTCATGACCGGCCTTATAAAAGCCGATTACATTCTCTCCTCTGTGCAGGAACCCCTGTTCATCAAGATAAAGATCCATCTGCCCCGGAGAGCACGGGCTATCTCCGAGATACTCACCCACGCTGATGACGCCGGAGTAATCATCACCCTTATGGAGTTCGACACCCAGGAAGCCAAGAAGGATGACACACTGGTACTCATGCTGAATGCAGTGGAAAGCCAGAGCGTAAAGGCATTCCTGGACTACCTCAAGACCACCTATGCCATCGATATTGTGGAGTACACTCCAAACAACGAGGATCTGGACAACACAATCTTCTATATTACTTATGCAAACCGGATCCGCCGCTTTGCCCACGACCAGGGGGATCATTTTGTCCTCAGCTTCCTTGCAGATATCACCAGCATAGCCTTTGAGCTCAAGAAACTGGGCTACGACCCGGAAGATATCTTCATGAAAATCTACGAGAACGGCGAGACTCTCAATAATACACTGGGAGAGAATTTCTATGCCGACTATCAGGTGATCCAGCTTAAACCTGACACATCGCTCCACTGCTTCCAGCTCCCCTGCGGTGGCAATGTCTATATACTTGAGAATGCTACAGAATCGCTGATGATCGACACAGGCTACGGAATCTATCACGACGACATAATGAGGATGTGTCAGCATTTCGGCCTCTGGCAGAATGATAAGAAGAAGAAACTCTTCATCTCCCACGGTGATGCAGACCACTGCGGCGGTGCCGGTTATATCGGCATGGTACCCTACTCCCACCCGGAGACCATAGACCTGATCCGGAGCGGAAACCGGGCTTACAAGTCTGTTACAGAAGGTTCAAAGCTGGAGCAGATCTACACAACTATGATAGGAACCTTCTCCAAATGGCTGCCGCCGGACTCATACCAGAAGTTCCAACCTTCAGATAAAGACAAGGTGGGGGCATTCCCAGTGTTCGGATCTCTCAAAGCCTGCGGCTACACATTCACAGTGCTGGAAAGCCACGGCGGCCACCAGTATGGCCAGCTCTTCCTGCTAAATGAGGAGGCCGGACTCTTCTTCACCGTGGACAGCTGCCTGAATCTTAAGAGCATATCGCCGGAGCGGACCAAGTACAATCAGCTGGCAGACCTCTTCATGACATCGGTCAATGTGGACAGTGACCTGGCCCGGAAGGAGAGGAAAGACCTTCTGGAGATTGCCTCTGACCTTACAGCCAAGAGCGATAAGCCTTTCTATATCTGCTGCGGTCACGGTGCCATTTCTACTATAAAGGATGGAAAACTGGCAGCTTTCGGAGAGACGACCCGCTATACCCACAGCTGATCCTGGATTCTGTATCATTTTGACTCACTGTACAAGCCAAAACACCCATTGTGTCAAAAATACCCACATAGTCAGCTTGCCACGTCTCTGGCCCTGTTTCATATTGATACATGCGTCAAATAAATATTTCTTTATATTACAATAATTTATAAACTTTTTTAAATATTTTTCTCATTTTGGCACGCAGATTGCAACATAATCAGTGAAAACAAAAAATTAAATACCATTTGGAGGGTAAAGATATGACAAACAACATGACATTAAGACCAATGCACAAAGCAGCAGTTCCATTCTGGGACACATTCTTCGATGACTTCTTCGCACCAGTTGAGCGCGCAGGAAGCTCAAAAACTCCTCTGACCGACATCAAGGAGACACCTACCGAATATGTATTTGAGACAGAATTCCCTGGCTTCAAGGAAGATGAGCTTGAGGTCAAGATTGATAAGAACCATCTGACCTTGAAAGCCGAAAAGAAGGCAAAAGAAGAGCAGAAGGACGAGAAGACCCACTACATCATGAGCGAACGGTACGAGAAGTTCTCAAGATCCTTCACACTGCCTGACAACGTAGATGCAGAGAAGATCAAGGCTACTTTCGAGAACGGATTGCTTAAGCTTGAGGTTCCAAAGATGGAGAAGGCTATGCCTAAGACCATCAAGATCAACTGATATCGCGTCCCCCATTGCGATACCAATAAAGGCTGCCCGAAAAGGCAGCCTTTTTTTATCCTTGCATTTTATTATGATTCCCATTATTCTGTGAATGATGAAATCAGCTTTTATTACAGTGGCAGGACGGCCATCGGCAGGCAAGTCCACACTGGTAAACACAATATGCGGCCATAAGGTTGCCATAGTCTCCCGGACCCCCCAGACCACCAAGAACAAGATACGGGGCATTTACACAGTGCCGGAAGGACAGTTCGTATTTCTGGACACCCCGGGCTACTATGACAGCGATAAAAAATCCAACCTGGAGCTTCAGGAGATAACTCTCTCTGCCCTGGACGATTCCGACCTTATCCTCTATGTGACAGACATGACCCGCACCCCGGGTAAGGAGGAGGAGATACTGGCAGGAATAGTGACCAAGACCCAGCGCCCTCTTTTTGTCGCACTGAACAAATGTGACACCCTGACCGAGGAGCAGGGAGATGAGGCTGCCAAGATAATTGCAGAGCGGAAAGCATTTTTCCTTAAAGCACTCAATATTCCTGAATCCCATATATTTTCAATCTCTGCCCGGACCGGCGACGGTACCCAGGAGATGTTGAAAGCACTGATGGATGCAGCCCCAGAAGGGCCTATGATGTACCCTGAGGAGTACTACACCGACCAGGAGGTGGACTTCCGCATCAGCGAGATAATCAGGGAGAAGGTGATAAACCGGACTCAGGACGAGATTCCACACTGCATCCGGGTGAATATCCAGGATATGGAGATGAAGGAAGAGAATGGCATGGAGCGGCTGTGGGTCAGAGCGTTCCTGACAGTGGACACCGAGAGCCAGAAGCGGATCCTTATAGGGCACAACGGCGAGATGATAGGGAAAATCAGGAAGGCTGCCATGCGTGAGATAAAGGATACATTCCCCTACTCTGTCCATCTGGACATGAAGGTCAGGGCTGATAAAAAAAGACATTAAAGGAGATTGCAATATGGTTAAAATATTATCACTTGGCGGATCAATCGTTGCTCCCGACGGAGTGGACACCGCATTCTTAAAGAAGTTCAAAACATTGGTGGAAGGATATTTGGCAAAGGATCCAGAGCGGAAGCTGATTCTTGTTATCGGCGGCGGCGCTCCGGCACGGGTTTATCAGAAGGCATTCCGGGAGATAGAGCCCAATGCACCGGCAGATGTGCAGGACTGGATCGGAATTACAGCTACAAGACTTAATGCCCAGCTGGTAAAATCTATATTCGGCGACCTGTGCAAAGACCCAGTGGTCACAGACCCATCTGCAGATATCTCATTCACCGGACGCGTACTGGTGGGCGCCGGCTGGAAACCAGGCTTCTCCACCGACTTCGACGCCGTCTACTTGGCAGAGCGGTTCGGAGGCAAGACTGTGGTCAACCTGTCAAATATCGTCAAGGTGTATTCCGATGACCCTAAGAAAAATCCCGATGCAAAGCCGCTGGACAAGATAAACTGGGTTGATTTCCAGAAGATAGTGGGAACCGAATGGGTGCCCGGAAAGAATGTCCCCTTCGACCCTATCGCCGCCCAGAAGGCCAAGGAGCTGGCTCTTGATGTGATTGTGGCAGGCGGAAAAGATATCGAGAACATCGGCAACATCCTGGAGGACAGACCCTACATCGGCACCCTGATCTGCCCGTAAGACGGAGGCAGTGCAGTGTTCGGGCACAGAATCAACGCAGAACTCCTCAAGCTTGCTCATATAGCCTATGGGGGAGAACTCTATTTTCAGCTTAAAGGCTACACACTCAAGCATATTCCACTGTCAGAGTCCAAACTGAAAAAGACACCAGATGCAGTTATCAGCTCTGGAGAAGATGCCCAGTTCTTCAGCTACAAGAATATAGAATCGGGATTTTCTGCAAGTGTGTTCGAGCATACCAAGAAACACAGGATTGTCATTGCATTCCGTGGGACTGAGCGGACCGGCATGGGAGAAAATCATCTGGATTATTTAGCCTGGACCAAGGATATCCTCACAGATATAAACCTGATAACAGCAAAGCGCGACCAGCAGTTTGAGGATGCCTATATGCTGTATCTGACAGTGCGGGCGTTAAATCCAAGATCCAAGATCATACTGGTAGGCCACTCACTGGGAGGCGGCCTTGCCCAGCTGGTGGCGGCCCGGGTCTATTCAGAGACCAGAGGGAGCAGAAAACCCGAGAAGCTGGAGACCCGCACCTACAATGCACCAGGCTGCCGGCAGCTTATGAAAACTTACGGCTGCAAGGAAGACCTGGATTACTCCTTCATAATCAACTATGCAGTGATGAATGACTGGTGCGGCATGTATGGAGAGAATATCGGAAAGACATACTTGATTCCACCAATCCAGATTCCCAAGCCCGAATCCCATTCACCACTGGCCGCTTTCAACAGCAGCCTGCTCTCCACCCATGAGGGAATCTTCGACTACAGCCGGAAGGCAAAAGGAAGGCTTATAAAAAAGCCTGCCGATTACACCCAGGCCGAGGGGCTTTCTCTGTGGTACTACGACAGGAACAACCCACTCAAGGATATGAACCTGATATCCCTGATTCCAATGATTCCAGATATCAAAGGCAAGCTCAGCGAGAACATCCTTTATACTTTGTCCAAGCTGCTGGAGACCATAAAGCTGCAGGTATCCCTCGACAGTCTTGAGAAAGCCCACCAGATACTGGAGCGGGAAGTAAAGTAAAACTGGAGGTCTTATGAAAAAACTGTTTTTACTGGTTATGCTGATGGCTGCAACAGCGCTGTTTGCTGATGTGGAAGTTGACTTTGACTACAAGGAGATGAGCGGCTTTGCGTCAAATCAGTTTGCACTTTGGGTTGAGAACGAAAATAGCAACGTGGTCAAGACATTATTTGCCACAGACTTTACAGCTGCAAAACGCGGATACAAGAAAAGGGAGCAGTCTTTGAACAATTGGGTAGCCGCCGCAAAACCCGATAAGATGACAGACAGCGAAATCGATGCCGTAAGCGGTGCAACACCCAAGTCCGGCACCCAGCACTTTACCTGGGATCTGACCGACAGACAGGGCCAGAAAGTTCCAGATGGAAAGTATTTCATCAAGCTGGAGGCTACCTTTTTCGCAGGCAGTAATGCAGTCTACACCGGTACAATTGACTTAAGCAAAGCAACCACCGGCCCACTCGACGTTGTGCTTGAACGCAGCGAGCCCGACAACCCAAAGAATGCCAACATGATCCAGAATGTGAAGATGAGCGTGAAATAAAAGCATTCTCTCATCAAATCTTTCTTAAACTTTTTTCTCAAAATTTGAAGCAAAATGAACTTTTGTTGTGTATATACAAGTAAACACAATCAGGTGAGCCAAGCAACATATACCTGATTGACATATACACGCAAAAGAGGTATATTATGATAAAGAGCTTTGCTGATAGAGAAACTCAAAAGATTTATTATCAGGAGAAATCTCTTAAGCTTCCAGGTTATATTCAGAAGATTGCATTGAGAAAACTGATAATGATTGACAATGCAGAGAAACTGGATGACCAAATGATTCCACCAGGGAATCATTTGGAACAACTGCACGGAGATAGAACTGGACAATTCAGCATACGGATAAATGACAGATTCCGTATATGCTTCAGAGAACATCTGGGCGATTTTTACAATCTTAAGATTGTTGATTACCATTAGGAGCAAGAGATGAAAAAACATATTAATACGCCTAAAATGAGTGAGATTCTGAAAGAAGAATTTATGAAACCATTCAATATTTCAGCATATAAACTGGCACAGGAAATCAATGTTCCTGTCTCAAGGGTACAGGATATACTCCATGACCGACGCAAGATAACAGTAGACACATCACTGCGCCTGGCAAAGTATTTCGGAGTCTCTGACAGCTATTTCTTAAACATTCAGAATGATATCGATATCCGTAACACCAAACACGAACTGGAATCCGAGATAGCAAAAATTCAGACTGTTGTTCTGGCATAATCCCACCTCATTTGAACAAGCCCACCCTGTTATATAACGAAAGAAAAGAGCCCAGAAAGCAGGTATCGAGATATTGTGGACTGCCGGTATAAGCTTGGCAATCTTGGAAGAATGACAGATTGCCTGCGCTTGTCGGCAGGTCACCCCACTCAATAGAGCATAAAAAGGCACCCCTGGCGATATTGCGGCCCAGAGGGAACGCACTCTATCGAGCAGGGGTGCTTTATTATGCGATTACTTATGCCCAAGAGGATTTGAACCTCCGACCCTCAGATCCGCAATCTGATACTCTATCCAGCTGAGCTATGGGCACACGGGATAAAAAAACGGAGAGAGGCGGATTCGAACCGCCGATACCGTTACCAGTATACTTCCTTAGCAGGGAAGCGCCTTCGGCCTCTCGGCCATCTCTCCAAGAAAAAACGGAGAAGGTGGGATTCGAACCCACGGATGCTCGCACATCAACGGTTTTCAAGACCGCCGCCTTAAACCGCTCGGCCACCTCTCCTATTCCCTTCAAGTGATTTTATAGACAGCAAAACGATTTGTCAATATAAAACCCCTATAATAAAATTTTACTTCACTTATCTGAAAAATCATAGTATACTTTATAGTGGACCTGAAGGAGGGTAAAAAAATGCTAAAATTTGCAAATGATAGAGACTTTGATGAGATCATTAAAAGCTCAAAGCCGCTGCTGATGATTGATTTCTTCGCTACATGGTGCGGACCATGCACAAAGCTGCATCCTGTTCTGGAGAAACTGGCTGCAGCCTCAGAGGCCTATGATATTGTGAAAGTGGATGTAGACGAGAACCCTGCCTTGGCCGAGAAATTCAATGTTTCTGCAGTACCTACACTGCTTATCTTCAAAGATGGAAAATCTATAAGCCGCTCAGAAGGATATTACGATTTCGAGACTCTCAAAGCAAAGCTGGACGAACTGATCTGATCACTTTTCAGCTTTAGGTTCTTTTTCTTTCTGCCCGATGCCTACCATGATGTTTCCTATCTCGGTGAATCGGGCACGTTGTTTTCTAAGCGCCACAATAAAACCTACAACAAACACCACTAAAAGAGCAGCAAGAATCAAAGCATTTATAGGCAGTTCCTGCTTGAACAGCCATACTATATAAGCGGTGACAGAAATCATCATGACAGGGACAAAGAGAAGAGCAAAATAGTCGAATATACCGGCCACAGTCAGCTTGCCATCCCTATACACAAGGACACCGTGAAGCACAGAAAGATATGATCTTCTCTTGGTGCCGAAGCTGCCTTTCCCAGGCCTGTCGAAAAAGCCTATTGCATTCTTGGCCAGAGGTGCAAACTCTATGTCGGACTTATACTTTTTATCAGAGTTTTCCCTTTTTTTAAGAAGGTCTACCCTCTTTATGTTGAACTGATACGGAAAATCAAATTCCTTGGAGAAGAATGTTATTCCCCTGGTATAGTAGAACCGCTTCCATGTGGTACGGCAGATAGTGTCGGCAAAGCCGCTCAGCACAAGAACAAGTATAACAATAATTCCAAGACCGAAGCCCATCTTTCAATCCTTAAAACGAGTTTTTAGTCAGCGGTTCCTTGGTTTTGACACCCTCGGCAATATAGTCCACCTTCTTGCCGTCTATAAGGAACTGCACTGCCTTTACAGTGGGGAATTCGGAAGCGGTGTATATGATCTGCTTAAGCTGATTCTTCATTCCCTCGGGACCAAATGTATTAAACATGAATTCCTCAGAAAAGTCCATAGAGGCAATACCGTCACTTACCCGTATGCTCCTGAGCTTGGTTCCCGGCGGAATAAGCGAGAGATAGCCCTGGTTAAGCTCATCCGGAGTAGCCCCTTCCAGAAGGACATCCATTACAGCCTGGAGGGGAGATCCGGCAACCTGGACCTTGCGGTTTATCTTGCTTAGCTTTATATCTCCATTGGGAGAGAAGAAAACAAAGTAAAGGGCAGAATCCCTGAATGTGCTCTGTATCTGCTTGGGCGGTTCCTGCTTCTTAGGAACCGGTTTATCCTTATCGGAGACAACCTGATTTCCCATCTTGATGATTGTGTTCTTGCCGTCATCCTTTGGAACTTCTTTCTTTACAGTGCTCTTGCCTGCCGAAGTACCTGTCTTGCTGCCCGGTGACTCTATATCCTCCACCACCAGAGGTTTATCCTCCTGCTTCAGCTTGCTGAAGAGTTTTGTATTGGAGAATACCTTCTCAAGATCATCATGAGTAAAGTAAAATATGACACCCACAAGCAGGATCAGCATGATCCAGAATGATGCCCCCAGATGGAGTCCCTTTGATTTTTTCTTGCGTCTCTTCTTACCGGTTGAATGTGTCTTTCTTGCAGGTTGTCTTCCCATACTGATAATATCGGCAGAATTTGAGATTTTTTTATTGTTAATTTAGGGAAAATCCCCGGACTGTCACTACAGCCCGGGTGTTATTATGCGAAATGAAGGAAGTTCTTAAGTACGAAATAAATAACGTAGGAAAGAACAAATCCCATGATTGGGGTGAAAATCCATCCAAGGATGGTTCTTCTAAGAGCTCTGAGACTGGTCTTGTTGATCTGTCTTCTGAAGATACCGATTGCAAGTGTACCGCCTACCAGAGCCATTGCAGAGGATACAGGAATACCGACTACTGCGTAGATCTGCATAACGATAGCCATGGAGATGACTGCAAGGAATGAACCGAACTTTGTAAGCTCAACCAGCTCCTTGCCTACTGTCTTCATAACTTTATCTGTAATCTGTCTTCCATAAGTGAGAACTCCAAGACAGATGCTCAGTGCTCCAAGCCAGATAGCTCCGTTTGCATTCAGAAGTGTTCCGTAGTAAACACCGGTAACATTTGCCAGGTTGTTGGCACCAAGGGCATAAGCTCCGTAACATCCGGCCAGGATTACACCTGCGTTCAGGATAGTGTTATATCGCTTCTGATGAGCTGCATCTGCTTTTGTATCCATCTCTCCGTCAGGAGTTGCAATTCCCATCTTGTTGAAGATCTTTGCAAAGAGAGGATAGATGATGAATGTGATGATGATACATCCTACCGGGGTAAGAATCCAGGAAGCCATCATGTGTGGGACAATGTGTGGCAGCTTATAGCTTGAACCCAGATTCACCACGCCGATACCGATGATTGCGCCCAGCATAGCCTGGGATGTGGAGGCTGGAAGACTGAATTTTCCTGCCATGATAAGAACTGTGGTTGCTGCTACAAAGGCAGAGATGAATGCCGAAAGGTTGGTCTGCTTTGACAGACTTCCCAGTGTCTCAAGTCCTGCTTTTCCCTGCAGAAGCGCACCGATGATGATGAACACGCAGAGCAGTGTCGCAATTGTTTTCCACTTAAGCATATTTGTGATATATGCTGTGCCAAAGATATGGGATGGGTCGTTCACTCCGAGAGACCACCCCATATAGAGCCCGCTCAGAAGCCAAAAATACTGCATAGTTTTCTCCTTACTTATAAAACGAGATTATATCAAATTTCGCGAATAAGTGTCTATATGATTATGTCTTAAAATATGAATTAAAGTGTTTACTTGTAAAAAAAGATATATTAAAATATGGCTATGGCAAGCAATACAACAATCAGAAGAGCTACAGCATCAGACGCCGAGACCATCTACCGGTTCATATGCAGGCTGGAGGGAGAGGATCCAACCAGAGAGGAATTTGACTCAATCTTTCTTAAGAACCTTGAGAATCCCGACTGCTACTACCTTATCGCCGAGAAGAACGGCCAGAGCGTTGCCTTTGTGGGAATGCAGATTCAGCGGGTGCTTCATCATACTGCCAGAATCGCAGAAATAATCGAGATGTTCGTACTGCCCGAGTACAGAGGGGACGGAATAGGGGAGATGCTTTACTGGTACACCAAGGATATTGCTCAGGAAAAAGGATGCAAATTCTTTGAGGTTGCTTGCAACAATGTGAGGGAACGGGCCCTTGATTTCTTCTCCAGGATGGGATTCGAGAAGACTCATTATAAATTCACAGAAAGACTTTGACGGAGTATATATGACTATCTCAGATTTTACAAAAGCTGCCGCAGATGGCGACCTTGAGACACTGCAGAAAGGAATAGAAGAATTCAAGAATATCGATACACCGGACCAGGACAACCAGACTGCCCTTGGGAAAGCTGTGCTGGCAGGCCAGCTTGATGCGGCTCAGATGCTGCTGAACGCCAAGGCATCGGCAAAAGTCAAACTTAACGGAGATAAAACTATTATCCAGTGGGCCCGGGAGCAGAAGGACAACGACATTGCATTCCTCATACTGCTGTACAACTACATGGACCGTATCGCATATTCTGCCAACATCTGGGAAAAGACACGGAAGACCTTTAAACGGCCTGATGACTGCCGCTACTGCGATATCTGCTCTGGAAAAATACAGGAGGATGACAGTCTGGCCCTGGATCTGGATGAGGTTTTCGAGAGCATTCCATATACTGACCGGCTATATCAGCAGTGCCTTGCTCTGCAGGCACCACAGTTCAGGAACAAAGAGCGGAAAGAAATTCTTGATTATGTCAAGGAACAGATAAGGAACAATAATAAGAGTGACTGCTACATGGTCTGTGACCATTGCACAGCCAGGTTCTTCCAGAATATTGTCTATGGCAACTGCCAGGAAGATCTGGTGGAGGCAGTGAATGAGATCATGGATGGCGCAGGCAGCGGAAAAGAGTGATGGAAGAGACTCTTCTTATCCCTGCAGGAGAAAGCTATAGCGAACTGGTGGAAAAACATTCCAGATTCATAGCCCAATGCTTTTCTGTATCTGATGAGAAAGAGGCAAAGGAAATCGTAAGACGCCTGTGGGAACAGCACCCTGGGGCCCGCCATATTGTATGGGCTTTTATTACAGGGGAGAAAAACAGCCAGAACATGGGAATGAGCGACGATGGCGAGCCCAAGGGTACCGCCGGCCGCCCAGTGCTTAACGTGCTCTCCGGTTCTGGAATAACAAATGTGCTTTGCACTGTGGTGCGGTACTTCGGCGGCACACTGCTGGGCACCGGCGGGCTGGTAAAAGCCTATTCACAGAGCGCAAAGGATGCAATAGAAAAACTGCCTACCAAGCCCCTGGTTAAGGAAACCTCATTTGCCTTCCAGATCGGTTACGATATTTACGATTCAATAAAATATTTACTTAAAAAATATGATGTCCGCATCACAGATGAGAACTTTGCAGAGGCCATAAAAATAAAGGCTGCAGTAAAAGAGTCACAGTTTGCAGATGTGGAGAATGAGATCATGCAGCTCACAGCCGGAAAAGTAAAACTGGAAAGGTAAGAAAAAATAAAAAAGCCTGGCAACGACCTACTCTCCCGATTGAACAGTACCATCGGCGCGGGAGGGCTTAACTTCCGTGTTCGGGATGGGAACGGGTGGGACACCTCCGCCATAGTCACCAGGCTGACTTTTGCTATGCATTTCCTTCACTCTTTCCGTGAGG
>Ga0256405_10003225_pt1 | contig 34423 bp, 27 predicted proteins | sample RumenRJG_02DNA_FD_189096 | JGI IMG/M metagenome (GOLD analysis project Ga0256405, IMG submission 189096) | Bovine rumen microbial communities from Lethbridge, Alberta, Canada - RJG_02 | ecosystem: Host-associated > Mammals > Digestive system > Stomach > Rumen | place: Canada: Alberta...
GGGTAAACTCATTTTTATGAAAATCCAACATTCCTTCGTTCCGCAGCTTGCTTAGCTCGTTGGACATAGCACTTCGGTCTACCGAAAGAAAATCCGCAAGCTGTTGTCGGTTAAATGGAATAGAGAATGAATTGCTGTTATGACGTTTTGCTTCATCTGAAAGGTAGGACAGCAGTTTTTCTCTTGTGGAACGCTGAGACATATAGCTGATTTTTTGTACAAGGCTTTTATTCTTATCTGAGATCGTGTAAAATATATTTTTTATCAGCTGAGTGTGAAAGGGGCAAGCAGAGGAACACACGGTCAGTATTCGGTCTATATCAAAAAAGAGGACTACGCTTTCTTCGATAGCAACAACATCGTTCATCAAAGTTCCACTGTTTGGTACAATATAAGCTTCTCCAAACATTTCTCCGGGACGTATCTCATTCAATATATTCAGGTTGCCCCAATAATCCTCTTTCTGAATGTGAAGTCTGCCCACTGCAAGGATCATCAAACTGCGGATATACTCACCTTGCCGAAAGGCATACTCTCCCTTGTTATACTCCCGACCCTGAGCGTTCAGACAATGGAGCATAGATAGAATGTCATTTTCTCCAACACCAGAGAATAGCTTTGTTCTTTTCAAAAGAGCTGCATATTTTTTCATAAAGCCCCTGCTTTCGTTGTAAATACAACAGACTTTTTTCTTCTATTGTACTATAATATCATTAGAAAGTCAAGAGTCACAGTAACTTTTTTGACAAATGTTTTGAAAAAACATAAGGAGGCAGAACGTATGGATAAGCCAATGCGCAGATCTGATTGGCAGCTGACAGATGAAGAAACGCTTCAACTGTTCCGTGATGCGTCTGTTCTGATCGCTATGGCTACGCAGACAGCTCGCAGCGGTTATGAGCGTGACGGGTCATATACTACGAAGAAAGAAGATCGCTGACGGTATTTTGATGCAGGCATTGCTTGTCAAACATTTTGCCTTGCAGCTCATGAGATGGGACTGGCTACGGTTATAATGGGTATCTATGATGAGGACAAGCTGCCGACTTTTATTGGATTGCCGGAGGATCAGGTCTTGACTGCTATCATCGCGCTGGGTTATGCAGCGGATACACCTGATAGCCCGAAACGCAAAGGTGTGGACAAATTATTGAGGTACATTTGAGGGGCGAAACCAAGAAAACGGAAAGCGGTGTCACATTATGGCAAAGATCATCAACTTAAAGAAAACAGTACACGATCTTGTTAAGGAATATCCGGAAGTCAAGGATATCATGCTTGAACTCGGCTTTACGGAGATCACAAAGCCAGCAAAGCTGCAAACGCTCGGCAGAATAATGACTATTCCAAAGGGTGCAGGAATGATGAAAATTCCTATGGAGACTGTCATTAAGGCTTTTGCAGAAAAGGGCTTTGAGGTCATCGGTGCTGATGAGGTATCGGCAGAAAAAGCGGAAAGCGATGAGCCTGTAACAAGCCCTGTTGCTGATGAGGATATACGCATTGCTCTGCTGAAAAGCTATCTTGTACGTTTGGGCCGCGGCGAGGATCTGGAAACCGTCCGTGCTGAATTTGTGGAGAATTTCAGCGATGTTGAAGCAAGCGAGATCATGAAAGCGGAGCAGGCTCTTATCAAGGAGGGTACGCCTGTCTCCGAGGTGCAGCGGCTCTGCGATGTTCATTCGGCGCTGTTTCACGGTGCTACCCGTGAGGAACAGATCGCTAATGCAGAACGTGCTGTGGAGGAATCCTTGAAAAGAGAGCAGCAGCCCTCGTGGCAGGAGGTCAGGGCAAAGGGTAAGCCGAAGGAGGCATATACCGATAAGCAGGAGCGTGCCGATCAGCTTGCAAAGGTCAAGGGACACCCGCTTTACACGTTCACACAGGAAAACAATGCTCTTGCAAAGCTGATAAACGTGCTGAAAGATAAGCTCGACAGCGGTGATGTTGTTTCCGCCGAGCTGACCGCACTGCGTGATATTTCGATACACTATGCGAAGAAAGGAGACCTGCTGTATCCGCATCTGAAAGTGAAATATGACATTATCGGCCCCTCCGATGTCATGTGGACAGTCGATGATGAGATCAGGGACGAGGTTTCTTCTCTCGCAAAGAAAACCGCACTTTCTGCTGATCGGACGGAGCGCCTGAAGGCTGTCCTGAAACGTGCGGAGGAAATGATCTATAAGGAGCAGAATATCCTGTTTCCGATATGTGCGGTGAATTTCACGCAGGAGGAATGGTATGGCATTTACTGGGATTCCAAGGACTATTCAGACTGCTTCAACGTGTCGAATGAGATATGGGAAGAAGCCGAAAATGTTGCTCCTGCCGAAAAGCAAAATGTGGACAATGATGAAATCGTAATGCCCGGCGGTCATATGACAGTAGAGCAGATAACCGCATTGTTCAACACGATACCTATGGAGATCACCTTTGTCGATGCGGACAACATCAACCGCTTTTTCAACGAGGGAGAAAAGGTATTCAAACGTCCGGGAATGGCGATAGACCGAGAGGTGTTCTCCTGCCACCCGCCAAAGATCGAACAGATGGTAAGAGGTATCATTGACGATTTCCGCAATAACCGCCGTGACTGTGTTCCCGTATGGATGGACAAGGGCGGCAGAACGATGCTTGTAAGATATATGGCAGTTCGTGACAGGGACGGCAAGTATCTCGGAACAGTGGAGCTTGTGCAGGATATGGAGTTTGCGAAAGAGCATTTTAAGAACCTGTCCACATAGAGATTCATGCACGTCTTTTCGTCAAATTTTGCCGGTGACTTCGTTAAAAATCCTTGAAGGGCGACAGCCCGTCGGCGGATTTTTGCCTTGTCACCAACAAAATTATGCCTGAAAATCCGCACATTCACCCTATGTGGACAGGTTCTAATTCACAGGAATAAGGATAATGGCGATACAGATCGTTTCATGTATCGCCCTTCAATATAACAGGAGGTATTATTATGGAACAGAAAATGTTTTGCTATCAATGTCAGGAAACAGCAGGCTGTAAAGGTTGTACAGTTTCGGGAGTATGCGGTAAAAAGCCAGATGTCGCAGTAATGCAGGACTTGCTTGTGTACGTTACAAAGGGATTGTCTGCGGTGACAACTCAGCTTCGTGCAGAGGGGCAGAAGGTCTGTCCCGAAATCAACCATCTTATCAGCGTGAACCTGTTTATCACGATCACCAATGCGAATTTCGATCTCGACAGCATTACTGCTAAGGTCAAGGAAACGCTTACAGTCAAAGAGAAATTGCTCGGACAGGTGCAGAATAAAGAATCACTCCCCGAAGCAGCTCTGTGGAACGGTTCGGACTATACCGAGAAAGCAAAGACTGTTGGCGTTCTTGCGACCTTGAACGAGGATAAACGCTCTCTGCGTGAGCTGATAACATACGGTCTGAAAGGACTTGCGGCTTACACCAAGCACGCAAACGCTCTGCTGAATGATGATGAGGAGCTTGATGCTTTCTTACAGTCGGCTCTTACTAAAACACTTGATGACAGTCTGTCGGTCGATGACCTTGTGGCTCTCACGCTGGAAGTCGGCAAGTACGGCGTTCAGGGTATGGCTGACCTTGATGCTGCAAATACATCTGCATACGGCAATCCTGAGATCACGACAGTTGATATCGGTGTCCGTAAAAATCCTGCAATACTGATCTCAGGTCACGATCTGAAAGACCTTGAAATGCTCCTTGAGCAGACAAAGGATACGGGAGTTGATGTTTATACGCACTCGGAAATGCTACCTGCGCATTATTATCCGTTCTTCAAAAAGTATCCGCATTTCGCAGGAAATTACGGCAATGCGTGGTGGAAGCAGAAAGAGGAATTTGAGAGCTTTAACGGTCCGGTGCTGATGACCACAAACTGCATCGTTCCGCCGAAGGACAGCTACAAGGATAGACTTTGGACAACAGGTGCCGCAGGTTATCCGGGCTGTAAGCATATTGACGCACCTTACGGCGAAGTAAAGGACTTTTCACCGATTATCGAACAGGCAAAGAAATGTCCTCCACCCAAAGAGATCGAGACAGGTTCTATTATTGGCGGTTTTGCCCATGAACAGGTATTTGCACTTGCCGATACAGTTGTAGAAGCTGTAAAATCGGGGGCTATCCGCAAATTCGTAGTCATGGCAGGCTGTGACGGCAGAGCGAAGTCCAGAAGCTACTATCAGGAATTCGCAGAGAAACTGCCAAAAGATACAGTGATCCTTACCGCAGGCTGTGCGAAGTACAAGTATAACAAGCTGGATCTTGGTGACATCGGTGGTATTCCGAGAGTTCTTGATGCAGGACAGTGCAATGATTCTTATTCTTTGGCACTTATCGCTCTGAAGCTGAAAGAGGTATTCGGTTTTGATGATGTGAATGATCTGCCTATCATTGAATTAAATTGGTGAAATCCATAACACGGCACGGAAAACCAGAACCCGAAGAAGCTGATCTTACATCTGAAACGCTCAGCATATTCAAGTCACTGAGAGACAGAGGCGAACTCAATCCATGCGTATGGCACTAACAAACCAAAACAAAAGAAAGTAATATTTAATAATCATAAAAAGCGACAGGGTTTCCTGTCGCTTTTTATGGGCTCAAAAATCGTTCACAGCGGCTGTAGTTGCTCTCAGTGGTGCAGTTTCCCGAACTGCCACCGATGCCGTTAAAAACGGCTCACAAATCGCTGATAGGTTTTCTATCACTTGGTTTTCGGGGAAACAAAAAAGGACTCGATTCCAGTGTTTTCACATTTCGTGAAAACCACTAAAACCGAGTCCGAAACTTTGTATACTATTTTTTGCCGAGAAAATCGATATTTGCCTGTATTTCGACTTTTGAGGAGCTCATAAACCGCCTTTGTGGGGGTTCAACTCCCTAAAAAGCCTTAAAACACCTCAATGTCATCCCCCATTTTTTAGAGAAACTTCCAGAGATTTGGATAGCAAAAAAGCCCGAATAATCGGGCTTTTTTGACCATGTCATCTATTTAGTCATGGTAAGATGGCGCAGTGGGTGGGATTCGAACCCACGTCCCTCAAGGGGCATCATGATTTCGAGTCATGTCCGTTATGACCACTTCGATACCACTGCATAAAATTACTATAATATTATATCACACTGACGGAGCAAAATCAAGGGAATTGTAAAAAAATAATATTATAACAAAAAGAGCAGAGGAACTCCCCTGCTCTTTGCATTATTTCGTAAGAAGGAACATTCTTCCGCTGAACGGCGGAATATCCATGCTCAGCCTGCCATTTTCGCAGAAAAACTTAGTATTGCCGTGGGGCGTAGTGCCGCTGTAGAGCTGGTCGTCGGAGTCTATCAAAAGCTCTGCCTTGTACTCATCACCGATACGCACGGAATAACCGGCCTGAAACCAGTCCGAGAAATTGAAAACTGCCAGTATATCGCCGTCAGCGGACTTCCTGCGTATAGCATAAACGCACCGCTCAATAGCATTGCAGTCCGACCACTCGAAATTTGTAGCGTCATAGTCATAATGGAGCGCACTGTGCTCCAGATATATCGCATTCAGCTTCTTTATGTACTCATGGAAGGAATCGTGGAGCGGATATTTCAGCATATCCCAGTCCTGCTGCCGCTTTTCGTCCCACTCGCGGAGCTGCGCAAACTCGCTGCCCATGAAGTTCAGCTTCTTGCCCGGGTGAGCTATCATGTACATATAAAGAGCCCTTGCCTGTGGGAACTTCTCCTGATACTGACCGTTCATTTTCTGCGCCACAGTAGCCTTACCGTGAACAACCTCGTCGTGAGACAGTGGCATGATGAACCGCTCGTTGTAGAAATACAGCATTGAAAAAGTCAGCTTATGGTAATCTCTTGATCGGTACATAGGAGCGCTCTGAAAGTACTCCAGCGTATCGTGCATCCAGCCAAGGTCCCACTTGTAATCGAAGCCCAGACCGCCTGCAAACACGGGAGCCGTCACTCTCGGATATGACGAGGAGTCCTCGGCGGCTATGATAGCCGTATCGTGCCGCGCCTTCAAACCGCTGTTCATGGATTTGAGGAACTGGATAGCATTCTTGTTCTCGCCGCGGCGCTCATCACCGTTCCAGTATATCATATTGCGTACTGCGTCCATGCGCAGACCGTCGAAGTGATAAACGCTGAGCCAGTAATTCGCCGCAGACTGGATAAAAGAACGCACTTCGCCCTTGGAGTGGTTGAAATTGCGGCTTCCCCACTCGTTATAGCCGATATCGTCGCTGGGGTATTCATAGAGCTTAGTTCCGTCGTATTCAGTGAGCCCGTAGTGATCAACGGCGAAGTGAACAGGCACGAAATCCACGATAACGCCGATGCCTTTTTCATGGCATTTATCCACAAGCTCCATAAGCTCCTTGGGAGTACCGTATCGAGCAGTAGGAGCGAAAAATCCTGTGCTCTGATAGCCCCAGGATTCGTCGCAGGGGTGTTCGCTGAGGGGCATGAGCTCGATATAGTTATATCCCATTTCGCAGACATAGTCGATAAGTTCTTCTGCTATTTCGTTGTAGCCGAACCAGCCCTCCTCGTCCTCATCGGAGCGTCTTTTCCACGAACCGAGGTGGACTTCATAGATATTCAGCGCTTTGTCAAGGCATACCGAGCGCTTGGTCAGCCATTCCTCGTCGCTGAATTCAAAGCCTGTGATATCACGAATCACCGAGCAAGTTCCGGGACGAAGCTCCATACCGAAGCCGTAGGGATCGCAGTGGTCGATGAAATTGCCTTTTTTGTCGTAGATACGGTACTTGTACCGCATACCCTCTTCCGCCTCGGGAACGCAGAGCTCATAGAACCGCCCGTCCTCGACAGGCTTCATGGGGATATCCTCCCACTCGCTGAAATCGCCTATTACCGACACCTTTGACGCATTGGGCGCATAGGTGCGGAACACCGTTCCCTCGTTGCTTACGTGAGCGCCGAGATACTCATAGGCTTCAAACTCATTACCCTCATAAAATTTTCTTATGTCCATACTATCAACTCCAAAAGTCAGATACCCCTTTTTGTTGATTATATCACGATATACGGGCAAAGTCAATGCTGTAGAATTGACCAAAAAGCAGTTGCCGAAGCTATACAAAATAACTATTAACTTTACCGCTTTGCGCCTGCAAATCGTTGAAATGCCGTGTTGACACTTTCTCTGCTTAGTGGTATAATTTAAGAGGAATTTTACACGTTTCAGGGAGATGAAAAGCATGAAAAACACCTTTGGTTCAAGCGTTTCAATAACAGTTTTCGGCGAGAGCCACGGCACAGCTATCGGAGCTGTACTTGACGGCTTAGCTTCAGGCATAGAGGTCGACGAGGAGTTCATCGCACAGCAGATGAAGCTCCGCCAGTCCGTGGGAGCTCTTTCCACACCACGCCGCGAGGGCGACAAGGTAAGGATAGTCAGCGGAGTCTTCAACGGCAGGACAACAGGTACGCCCATAACATTTATTATAGAGAACGAGGACACACGAAGCAAGGATTACGGCGAGCTCGCTTACAAGGCTCGTCCCGGACACGCTGACTACTCAGCGCAGATGAAATACCACGGCTTTCAGGATTTCCGCGGCGGCGGACACTTCTCGGGCAGGATAACCGCAGGCGTTGTTGCAGCAGGAGCTGTAGCAATAAGCGCTCTCCGCAAAAATGGCATAAAGATAGCGACTCATATCCTGTCCTGCGGCGGAATTTTTGACCGCTCATTCGAGGATATAAACGCAGATATCGACAGGCTCAATACTATGGAGTTCGCAGTGCTTAACGACGAAAAGGCACAGGCTATGCAGGCTGCCATAACAGCCGCAAAGGAAGAGGGCGACAGCGTTGGCGGGCGCCTTGAAACTATTGTTACGGGAGTTCCGGCAGGCGTTGGCGAGCCGTGGTTCGACACTATCGAGAGCGTTCTCTCTCATGCGCTTTTTGGTATCCCTGCCGTCAAGGGCGTGGAGTTCGGAGCAGGCTTTGCAGCTGCGGATATGCGCGGAAGCCAGTGCAACGACAACTTCCGAACAGAGGACGGCACAATCACCGCTGCTACCAACAATAACGGCGGAATCCTCGGTGGTATAACTACAGGTATGCCAATACTTTTCAGAACTGCTATCAAGCCTACTCCGTCAATTTACAAGGAGCAGCAGACCATAGATATGCGCACTATGGACAACACCACATTGCAGATAAAGGGACGTCACGATCCTGCTATCGTTCACCGCGCAAGAGTAGTTGCGGACAGCATAACCGCACTTGTGCTCTGCGACCAGCTTTCACAGCGCTTCGGCACAGACTGGCTTGCAGCTAATTTATAATTCATAATGCGTAATGCATAATTATTGTGTCGGCATCTGCCGACACATTTTAATATCAGAAGAATAACATGAAACACACTTCGCAGCAAAGGAGCAGCTTTATGATAACATTTGAGGATTTTGCAAACACAGCAGGCGGAACTCTCCGAATCGACTGGGAGCTTGCAGAAACAGCTCTCGGATTTACACTGCATGAGGGACTGAAAAGCTTCTATTCAAGAGTACTTTGCAGCCAGCAGCAAAATATCGAGGGCAGATACTTCCTCGAAGAATCGCATTTTGCTCCTCCGCCAAACGCTGAGTATTCCACATGGACGGAGCTCCTTGCAGGTGAGCTTTATTTCTATCTGTACCCTCTGCAAACATTGGATAACTGCGAAAACGCCATTCTTTCAGCCTTTACGGAATGGACAGGGGGCTATGATATGGGGCACCGCGCTCGTATAGGCTCAATAGACGCAAGTGTGGGAGAGATACTGCTGTTATTCAATAATGATACAGGCGTGATCGAATGGAACGATCCGGGGTACGGTCACTTCGAGGTGTACGAGGAAAATCCCTACGGTATCTTTGCAGAGGATATTGAGCATTTCTTAGCCAAGCTGTCCCAACGCAGACAAAATGCATAAGGAGAATAATATGAAACTCGGACTTCGCCGCGGCACAGTGGCAGTTGAGCCACACAACAGCGAATGGGAAGTGACTGCACAGCAGACTATAGCGCAGCTTCGTGAAATACTCGGGAACACCGCTGTGGATATACAGCATATCGGCAGTACATCTATAAAAAACATATGCGCAAAGCCCATAATAGACATAGTTGTGGGAGTTCGTGACTTCCGCGATATACTTGAGCTGAACGCTGTTCTTGAAGATAACGGCTTCATCTTCCGCGGACAGGACGTCCCCGACCAGTATCTATACGTCTGCGGAGATGAAAACACCAGAACTCACCATATCCACACGGTCATCTATGGTTCCGAAGCGTGGAACAACTACATAAATATGCGTGATTATCTTAACTGCCACAACGAGGAGGCGCAGGCGTACTCAAAGCTGAAAGAAAAACTTGCAAGGCAGTATCCCGACGACAGGAACACCTATACGGAGCTTAAAAGCGGACTTATAGCTGAAATACTGAAAAAAGCCCACGATTGGCGCTGCAAATCATAATTCAGCTTTGCTAAATTATGATTAGTTGAGAGTTTAGAGTGTAGAATTGAGAGTTAATGAGTTCGCTTCGCTCACGTTATTTAAATTTTGTCGCCGCAGGCGACAACATAACTTTCAACTCTCAGCTCTCAATTCTCAACTAAAAATGACGACTGACAGTCGTCATTTTTTATACTTGACCTTTTCCCGTTTTTGTGCTATTATAAAGAGTATTGTAATAATGAGTGAAGAAAGAAAGGTAACGAAATGCATTTTAATGAACTGAATTTATCGCAGGAGCTTCTCCGTGCCGTTGACGAGCTGGGATATACGGAGATGACAGAGATACAGCAGCAGAGTATCCCCCTGCTCCTTGAAGGACGCGACGTTGTGGGACGCTCCAACACAGGTACGGGTAAGACTGCCGCTTTCGGCATACCTGCCGTGGAAAGCATAACTGAAGCCGACCGCAGGTGCGCAGTTGTGCTTATCCTCTGCCCCACCCGTGAGCTTGCTATGCAGGCTGCCGAGGAACTTCGCAAATTCGCCAAATTCAAGGAGGGCGTCAAGACCTCCGCAGTATACGGCGGCGCAAGCATGGAAAAACAAATACATGAGCTGAAGCGCGGCGCAAATATAATCATAGGTACTCCGGGACGTGTCATGGACCATATCCGCAGGAGGACACTGAAGCTTGAAAATATCCGCACGGTAATACTGGACGAGGCTGACGAAATGCTGAACATGGGCTTCCGCGAGGACATCGAGTCAATACTTGCAGACGTTCCCGAGGACAGACAGACCGTTCTCTTTTCAGCAACGATGCCCAAGGAGATAATGGCTCTCACCGAGAAATATCAGCATGATCCCGTACATATCAAGATAAAGTCCGCACAGAAAACAGTGGAGCTCATAGAGCAGTTCTACTTTGAGGTAGCTATGGGCCGCAAGACCGACGCTTTAAAGCTCCTCCTTGCGGCATACAAACCAGCCTCCGCAATGGTTTTCTGCAACACCAAGGTCATGGTAGACCAGCTCACTGAGGAGCTCGTCAAAAGCGGCTTCCGTGCAGCAGGACTTCACGGCGACATGAAGCAGATACAGCGTACACAGGTAATGAACAGCTTCAAGAACAAGGCTGCTGAGATACTTGTTGCTACTGATGTAGCCGCCCGCGGTATCGACGTCAGCGGAGTTGACGCTGTATTCAACTACGACCTGCCGCAGGACAACGAATACTACATTCACCGTATCGGCAGAACAGGACGCGCAGGCAGAGCAGGCACGGCTTATACACTTATCAGCGGCAGACGTCAGCTTTTTGACCTCCGCGCTATCGAGAAGTACACCCACGCAGAGATACGGGAAATGCCCCTCCCCGAAAAATCCGATATCATCGCCATGAAAAAGGAATCCATGATAAAGGAGATAGCCGAAGCTCAGGCAGGTCACAACGCATACGATATCCTTGACAGGCTGGCTTCACAGGGCATAGACTACCGCGAAGCCGCCGCAAGAGTTCTCGAAAAGCAGCTCCGCGCCGAGACAGAAGCGCTACCCGACTTTGAGAGCGCAAGACCTCTGAAAAAGGGCAGGAACAGCGGTGCAAAGACGGTCAAGATAGTGATAAACGTCGGAAGGAACCGCCGCATAGCTCCAAACTTTATCCTCGGAGCCCTTGTTGACGCAACAGGCATGACAGGCAGGGACTTCGGCAAGATAGACATCTTCGACGAGCACACCACTGTAGAAGTCCCCGAGACAGAGTGCGAGTACATCATCGACAGCACGGACTCCATGAAGATAAACGGCAACAAGGTAGAGGTAAAGCTCTACAATGGCGGAGACTTGGGCGTCCGCAGGAACCGACGTCCAGACGACAAGCCGAGATTTGACCGTAAAAAGACGGCATACGGAAACAAGAAAAAATCGGAGCTCTACTCCGACTACATACCCAACCGCAAAAAGCGCATGAAGAAAAGACACTGAGAGGTGATATAAATGAGCAAAAGCACAGGACCGAAGAAATCCACAGCAATGAGGATACTGATACTTGTAATGGCTGGTATCATGATACTTGGTGCAGCAGCACTTCCGTTTTTAAGATAAGTTAAAAAGTAATGGCAGAAGCTTCGATGAAGCTTCTGCCTTTTTGTTTTCAGCGCACTGACACACTTTGACATATTTCGCAGCCTGTCTGCATTATAATACTATCGGGAGGTGTTATGTGGAGACAATATATATCGACGTACTCATAGTGCTGAATATCTATGTGAATTACTTCCTGCTGCGTATAACCGCAGGTCTCACCCACTCGCCCCTGCGGACAGGGCGCTGCATATGGGGAGCTGTCTGGGGCAGCATATTCTCCCTGACCATACTCCTGCCTGATATGGGAGCAATGCTGCCCCTGCTGATAAAGCTTGCGGCGGCAGTGAGCATAGTCATTATTTCATTCGGCATAAGAGGCAAAAAGCGGCTGTTTCTGAACACTTCCGCCTTTTTCGCCGCAAATTTCGTCCTTGCAGGCACAGTTTACGGAGTCTATTCCCTGCTGAAGCCAAAGTTCATGCACTTCCGCAACGGGAGCTTCTACATAGATTTTTCGCTGCTTATCCTTATAATGACCACTGCCGCCCTGTATTTCGCACTGCGGCTCATACGGCTCATAACGGACAAAACTCCTGTGGGCAGCTATCGCGTCTGCGTCCGCGCAGGCAAGAAGATACTGAACCTCAGCGGACTTGCGGACACGGGGAATATCCTTGTGGACTATTTCACAGGCTCGCCTGTGATAATCTGCTCCGAGGAGAGCTTTTCGGAGCTCACAGGCAGGGAGCTGGACATATCACTGCTGCCCAAAGGATTCCGACTGCTCCCCTGCACTGCTGTCTCGGGCAGCGGACTAATCCCTGTGTTCCGCCCCGACGAGGTGCTGATATGCAGCGGCGAAAGCGGAGAGCGCAAGGCAGTGGACGCACTTATAGGCTTCGGAGAATGCGGCGGAAAGGCGGTATTCAACCCTAAGCTGCTGAAAATATAGCAAAGAAGGAGAAAAACAATGAACATCATCGAAAGAGTAAAGGCATTCCTGAAAAAGCATTTCACAGGAGAGATATTCTACGTAAACGGCTCGGACACCCTGCCGCCTCCCCTGACGAGAGAGGAGGAAACGGAGGTTTTCGCGCGGCTCTCTGCCCGTGATCCCGAGGCGCGTAATATCCTCATAGAGCATAATCTCCGCCTTGTGGTGTACATAGCCAAGAAGTTCGAGTCCACGGGCATAGGCATAGAGGACCTTGTATCTATCGGAACTATCGGGCTTATCAAGGCTGTGAACACCTTCTGTCCAACAAAAAATATCAAGCTGGCTACATATGCTTCAAGATGTATCGAGAACGAGATACTCATGTTCCTGCGTAAGTCCTCACAGTACCGCAACGACCTGTCCATAGACGAGCCGCTGAATATCGACTACGACGGCAACGAGCTGCTCCTGTCGGACATACTCGGCACTGACGATGACATAGTAAACAAGGGTATCGAGACCGAAGCCGAGCGTGAGATACTGCGCAACGCAGTTTCGGAGCTCTGTGACCGTGAGCGCGAGATAATGGAAATGCGCTTCGGACTTATCGACGGAAAAGAAAAGACGCAGAAAGAGGTAGCCGACAGCATTGGCATATCGCAGTCCTACATTTCGCGTCTTGAAAAGAAAATCATAAAAAAGCTACGTATAAAGATAGAGAGCGTGTCCTGATTCAGCGGACAGCCTCCGCAAAGGCTCTCATTTTGATGAAATCCTTGAAGCCGTCGGTCTCAAGGCAGGAGCTTGCGTCCACCGCAAAGGGACTCAGCATTTTCACAGCCTCGCCTACATTTTCGGCGGTAAGTCCGCCTGCAAGGAAGTAATCCCTGCCCACATTTTTAATAAGCGACCAGTCGAAGGTCTCTCCCGAGCCGCTTCCCGAATCGAGAAGCACATAATCCGCGCAGGTATTTCTTGCGGCGGCGATATCGGCTTCACAGCTGACCTTGAAAGCCCTTATCACAGGTATGCCGCGGCTTTTGAGCTCAGCAACATAGTCCTCGGATTCGTTTCCGTGGAGCTGTGCCATTCTGATAGTACCGCTCTCCACCAGAGCGATGACATTTTCAATAGGTTCGTCAACAAATACTCCCACGGGAGTTATCTCTGTGCTGAGAAGCTTAGTGAGCTTCTCAGCCGTTTCGGGCGCTGCATAGCGCCTGCTTTTTTTTGCAAATACATAGCCGATATACTCGGGCAGAAGCATATTTGCATACTCGATATCCTCAGCACGGCGCAGTCCGCACATTTTTATCTTAGCCATATTATCCTTTCAGCTCCGCAAGCTTTGCCTTTTTATCAGCGGCACGCATGAGAGTCTCGCCGATAAGGACAGCGTTCACCCCTGCCTGACGAAGAAGCCTTATATCCTCTGCGGACTGAACGCCGCTTTCGGATACGAAGCTCACATCTGCGGGAGCAAGCTCCCGCAGGCGGCGGCTGTTGCCTGTATCAACGGAAAAATCCTTTAAATTACGGTTGTTCACGCCAATAATGCGTGCTCCTGCGGCAACAGCCGCCCGAAGCTCCGCTTCGTCGTGAGCTTCTACCAGAGCAGAAAGTCCCAGCTGGTCGCAAATGCCGATATATTCGCTTATCTGCTGTTGTGAGAGTATGGAGCAGATAAGGAGAACAGCCTTGGCGCCGAGGAGCTTTGACTCGTATATCATGTACTCGTCAACAGTGAAGTCCTTGCGTATGCAGGGAATACTTACATTTGAAGCTATCTCGCGGAGATACTCGTCACTGCCGAGGAACCATTTCGGCTCGGTGAGTACGGATATGCAGTCAGCACCTGCCGCCTCGTAGTCCTTAGCTATCTGTAAGTAGGGAAAGTCCTCAGCAATTATGCCCTTTGACGGCGAAGCCTTTTTGCACTCGCATATAAAAGCGATGTCGTCCTTTTTCAGCGCTTTTTCAAACTCAAAACCGCACTTCGGCAGTGCCAGTGCAAGGCGCTTTACCTCGTCAAGGGAGAGCTTTTTCTTAGCCTCAGCCACACGCTCACGGGCATGGTCTGCAAGCTTATCGAGAATAGTCATACCGCACCTCAGTTCTGTGACTGCGCGATGAACTTATCCATAGCTGCAAGAGCAGCGCCGCTGTCAATGAGCTCGGCAGCCTTCTTAACGCCCTCAGCCATATTCTCAGCCTTGCCGCCGATGTAGATAGCGGCACCTGCGTTGAGCAGAACTGCATTGCGCTTGTGTCCCTTTATGCTGCCGTCGAGGATACCCCTTGTGATAGCTGCATTCTCCTCGGGAGTACCGCCCTTGAGGTCGTCCTTTGTGCAGCGCTCGAAGCCGAACTGCTCAGGAGTTATCTCGTAATTCTTCATCCAGCCGTCCTTGTACTCGCATACAGCGGTAGGAGCGCTGAGAGAAATCTCGTCCAGCTTATCCTTGCCGAAAACTACCATACCGTTCTTTGAGCCAAGCTTCATGAGAACTTCTGCAACAGGCTCAAGGAGAACGCTGTCGTAAACGCCGAGAAGATGATGCTTGGGGCAGGCAGGGTTTGTAAGTGGTCCGAGGATATTGAATACTGTTCTGAAGCCAAGCTCCCTGCGGATAGGACCAACGTATTTCATGGAAGTGTGATACTTCTGAGCAAAGAAGAAGCAGAAGCCAACGCTTTCAAGGAGCTGTCTGCACTTTTCAGGCTCAAGGTCGATGTTAGCGCCAAGAGCTTCGAGACAGTCGGCAGTTCCCGAAAGTGAAGAAGCTGCGCGGTTGCCGTGCTTTGATACCTTGATACCTGCCGCTGCGATAACGAAAGCGGAAGTAGTTGAGATATTGAAGCTGTGAGCGTTATCGCCGCCTGTTCCTACGATCTCCAGCAAGTCCATATCGTTCTCGAACTTGATAGCCGCGTCACGCATAGCAGCAGCGCAGCCTGTTATCTCGTCGATAGTCTCAGCCTTTGTGCTCTTAGTGGAAAGTGCGGAAAGAAAAGCCGCGTTCTGAGTAGGAGTAGTCTCTCCTGCCATGATCTCTGAAATTACCTTATATGCCTCATCATATGTAAGATCCTGCTTGTCAACGATCTTAGCGATTGCTTCTTTTATCATAATAAAACCTCCTGATTTTTTGTAGGGGACGGCGTCCTCGACGTCCCATTCAAGGGAACGCCTTCTCTTGCAAGGCGACACTAATCGTGTCCGGCACCCTCTGTCAGCTTTGCTGACATCTCCCTGCACAGCAGGGAGTCACCCTCTTGAAAAACAATCCACCGGATTGTTTTTCAATTCACCCTTTGCGAAGCGCCTTCGTAACTGTGGGGTTACTCCCCACAGTGTGGGGAGATGTCGCACGGCGACAAAGGGGACGGGCTTGTTAAGCTTGCCCCACACCCCACCAGAGGCGCCGCCTCTGACCTTACCGGTACGTCCCCTCTGTCCTTCGGACATCTCCCCATCTTATGGGGAGTCACTCCGCCAAAGGAACACAGTCCCTTTGGAATCCCGTTCATGGATTCCGCAAATAATTATGCTTTAGAAACAGCTTCTTTCATTTCCTTAACGTACTCGCCAACGTATGGCGCTGCGTCTTTTCCGTACTTTTCAAGTATCTTGATTATTGCCGAACCAACGATAGCTCCGTCTGACCGCTCTGCCATTGCCTTAGCCTGCTCGGACTTTGAAATACCGAAGCCTACTGCACAGGGCACTTTCGTATTCTCACGGATGACCTTTACGATATCGCCGATATTGGTGTTTATCTCGCTTCTAACGCCTGTAACTCCAAGGCTTGAAACGATGTAGATGAAGCCCTCTGCTTCCTTTGCTATCATTGCGATACGATTCTTAGATGTGGGAGCTATCAGGGATATGAGGTCAACTCCGTACTGCTTTGCAACTGCGGAGAACTCCTCCTTTTCCTCGAATGGAAGGTCGGGAAGTATGATACCGTCAACTCCTGTCTCGCAGCAGCGAGCCATGAATCTCTCAGCGTCGTAGGAGTACACAACATTTGCATAGGTCATAAATACGAAGGGTATCTTGACGTCTCTGCGGAGCTCCTTTACCAGCTCGAATACCTTGTCTGTGGTGACTCCTCCTGCAAGTGCGCGGATATTAGCCCCCTGTATAACAGGACCTTCCGCAGTCGGATCGGAGAACGGTATTCCAAGCTCGATAAGGTCTGCGCCGTTCTCGGCAGCCGCGCGAACTACCTTTGCAGTAGTCTCAAGATCGGGATCACCGCAGGTTATAAATGGTATGAAAGCCTTGCCGTTTGCAAAAGCTGATCTTATATTACTCATAGATATCCTCCCCTCTGTAACGGGCAATTGCAGCGCAGTCCTTGTCGCCGCGTCCCGAAACTGTAACGATTATTATCTTGTCCTTGTCCATAGTAGGAGCAAGCTTCATAGCGTATGCAATTGCGTGAGCCGACTCGATAGCAGGGATAATGCCCTCGGTGCGTGAAAGATACTCGAAAGCGTTTACTGCTTCGTCATCTGTGATAGGTACATACTCGGCTCTGCCTGTGTCGTGGAGATTTGCGTGCTCCGGACCTACACCGGGATAGTCAAGACCTGCGGAGATAGAATAAACAGGAGCTATCTGACCGTACTCGTCCTGACAGAAGTAGGACTTCATACCGTGGAAGATACCTATTCTTCCAGTATTTACTGTAGCGGCAGTCTCAAAGGTGTCGATACCTCTGCCTGCGGCTTCACAGCCGATAAGACGTACTCCCTCGTCGGGAATAAAGTGATAGAAGCTTCCGATAGCGTTTGAGCCGCCGCCTACACAGGCGATAACAGCGTCGGGAAGTCTGCCCTCTGCTTCAAGTATCTGGGCTCTTGCCTCACGGGAGATAACAGCCTGAAAATCACGGACTATAGTCGGGAATGGGTGCGGTCCCATAACAGAACCGAGACAGTAATGTGTATCGGAAATACGCGAAGTCCACTCGCGCATAGCCTCTGAAACAGCGTCTTTAAGAGTAGCAGTACCGCTCTTTACGGGGATAACGTCAGCGCCGAGGAGCTTCATGCGGTAAACGTTGAGCGCCTGACGCTTTGTGTCCTCCTCGCCCATGAACACTACGCACTCCATATCAAGGAGAGCCGCCGCTGTTGCAGTAGCAACGCCGTGCTGACCTGCTCCTGTTTCAGCGATAAGTCTGGTCTTGCCCATTTTCTTTGCAAGAAGAGCCTGACCAAGAACGTTGTTTATCTTATGTGAACCCGTATGGTTGAGGTCTTCGCGCTTTAAATATATCTTAGCGCCGTCAAGCTCTCTTGTGAGCTTATCTGCGCGGTACAGCAGAGAAGGTCTGCCTGCGTAGTTATTGAGGAGCTCTGTGAGCTCACGGTTGAACTCGGGATCGTTTTTATAATGGTCGTAAGCCTGTTCAAGCTCGATGACCGCATTCATAAGCGTTTCGGGGATATACTGTCCGCCGTGTACGCCAAATCTACCTTTTGACTGTGACATGATATCTTTCCTTTCGGTTTATATTTTACGCAGGATATCCAGCGTATGATTTGAAGCACCGATCAAGTCCTGCCTTTCACAGGTAGCGAAGTGGTACTCCATGAATTTTTCAAATGTAAAATCGTCCATGCTGTCGATACATTCGCTGATGTAATTTGCCGCTCCGTCAGCCGCTATGAGCTTTATCCGTTCAACGGGAAGCTCCGCATTAATAGAAGCTATATCCTCTGTTCTCACCAGCTGAAAGAGCTCCTTTGGCTCGCTTTTGCAGTGCCATTCGGAAGTCAGCATATCGTTTTCAAGGACTTTTTGCAGGTTCCCGTGGAGAAATGCGTGCTGTATAACAGCCGCTTCGTTCATGCAGTATGCCGCCAGTATGTATCCGCCCTTTTTTGTGACTCTAACCGCCTCGGACAATGCCTTCAGCATATCATCACGGGTGAACAGGTGGTACATAGGTCCCAGCAGCAGAGTGACATCAAAGCTGTTATCCGAAAGCTCCGAAAGGTCAAGGGCGTTTCCCTGCAAAGTCCTTATGGGCTCTGTACCGTCCAGCTTTGCGCGGAGCTTTTCCAGATTATGCTCCACCAGCTCCACCGCCGTTACATCAAAACCCTCTTTTGCAAGGGTTACGCTGTAACGCCCCGTGCCTGCACCCACTTCAAGGATATGCGCCTTTTTTGCTCCGCTTAGGCAGCCGTGAATGTACTTCATGGTGGTCAGGTACTCCACCTGACCTGACTGTGAGAGGAGCCTGCCCTCCTCGTCGTAATTTCTGTAGAATTCATCAAGATAGTCCATAGCTGTCACCTCGTTTTTTATTGCGGCAATGAATAATTCAAAGCTCAATAAAGTTTTTCAGCATTATCCTTCCGTCGGGAGTCATGATCGACTCGGGGTGGAACTGAACGCCGTATATGGGGTATTCACTGTGCTGGACCGCCATGACCTCGCCGTCGTCGGCAACAGCAGTCACCTTAAAGCAATCGGGAATGGTATCGGCTTTTGCCGCAAGGGAGTGGTATCTCGCTACGGGAGCTCCCTCGTCAATGCCCCTGAACAGCGGACTGTCGTTCATGAAGCTTATAACTGACTGCTTGCCGTGCATGAGCTCCTTTGCGTAGGTGACCTCAGCACCGTAAGCCGCACATATTGCCTGATGACCGAGACAAACGCCAAGAGTAGGTATCTTCTGACACACTGTCTTAGCCGCTTCGATGATTACGCCTGCGTCCTCGGGACGTCCGGGGCCCGGGGAAAGGATTATCCTGTCGGGAGCAAGCTTCTCTATCTCGGAAACTGTCATCTCGTCATTGCGTATGACCTTGATATCGGGCTCTATAGCGCCTATCATCTGATAAAGATTGTACGAAAAGCTGTCGTAATTATCTATGAGAAGAATCATAAGTCTCCCTCCTCTGCCATTTTAAGCGCATTCACAACAGCCGCAGCCTTGTTTATGCACTCCTGATATTCCTTTTCGGGAACTGAGTCTGCAACGATTCCTGCGCCGCTTCTGACGAAGACCTTGCCGTTCTTCTTGTAGGCAATGCGGATAGCGATACAGGTATCGAGGTTTCCAGTGAAGTCGATGTATCCGATAGCGCCGCCGTAGATGCCGCGCTTGTTGTTTTCGAGCTCTGCAATGAGCTGACAAGCTCTTATCTTGGGAGCTCCCGAAAGAGTACCCGCAGGGAGCACAGCGCTTACTGCGTCAAGTCCGTCGAACTCCTCCCGTATCTCGCCGCGCACTGTCGAACCGATGTGCATAACGTGGGAGTAGCGCTCGATACTGTGGAGCTTTTCAACTTCAACACTGCCGAACTTGCTTATCTTACCTAAGTCGTTTCTGCCAAGGTCTACCAGCATATTATGCTCTGCAAGCTCCTTTTCGTCGCGGAGAAGTCCCTCCTCAAGCTCCTTGTCCTCCTTTTCCGTCTTTCCTCTCGGACGTGTGCCAGCCAGCGGGAATGTATGGAGAACGCCGTTTTCAAGCTTTACAAGAGTTTCGGGAGAAGCTCCTGCTATCTCAACGTCTGTGCCTGAGAAATAGAACATATAAGGCGACGGGTTGATAGTTCTTAGAACACGGTAGGTATTGAGGAGACTGCCCTCAAAGCCTGCGCTGAGGCGGTTCGAGAGAACTATCTGGAAGATATCTCCCTCGTGGATATGTCCCTTTGCCTTTTCGACCATTTCACAGTACTCTTCCTTGCTGAAAAGCGCCGTAACATCGGTAGTGAGCTTGCCTGCCTGCTCCTTTACGGGAGCGCCGTTCCTGAGAAGCTCCGCCATCTGCATAAGCTCCATCTTAGCCTTGTTGTAGCCTGCCTCACCCTCTTCCAGTCTCATATTCGCAATGAGTATGAGCTTCTGGCGGAAGTTGTCGAATGCGATGACCTTATCGAAAAGCATCAGGTCAACGTCCTTGAAGCTCTCGGTGTCGTTCACGCCGATACGGAGCGACTTCTCGGTATAAGCAAGGAAATCATAGGAGAAGTAGCCTGCGAGACCTCCCGTAAATGTGGGAAGATAATCGAACTTGGGACTTCTGTATTTTGAAAGTATCTGCCTTATCTGTATCGAGGGATCGTCAGTGGTTATCTTTACGTCGCCGATAGTCATTTCGTTTCCCACAGCTGTTATCTGCATTTTCGGATCATAGCCGAGGAAGGTGTATCTTCCCCACTTTTCCTTTTCTGCAACCGACTCAAGCATATAGCAGTGAGTGGAAACGTTTTTGAGCTTCATGATAGCTTCGATAGGAGTGCAGATATCCGACAGTATCTCACAGCTAACGGGGACGATGTCGTATTTTCCGCTTTCGGCTATCCTGCCGATTGTTTCAAGATCGGGCATAAAATTCATAAAAAAGCACCTCCGTCGGTCTGCAGGACAACAAAAAAGTCCTTGACAGACCATATTAGTCTGTCAAGGACGAATATACTTATCCGCGGTACCACCTTGATTCACAGCAAAGCTGTGCACTTAACAGGATACTGTCATATCCCTGATGATTAACGCACATCCTAACGTTGCAGAATACTCTGACCGCCTCTAATAGAATGTCATCTCCGCGATCATTTGACTGCACCCTCAGCGGTCCATTTGCTAACCTGTTTTTCGCCCCATTCTCAGCACCATGGGCTCTCTGTGCAAGCATAATTAGCTTTATCTCCGCGTCATCGGTTTGATTTTTTTCATTATAGCACTGTAAAATCGACTTGTCAAGTAGGCTATAATTATTTTCAATTTTTAACTTTAATTAACAACACATTTCATTTTATGCATAAACAGCTGTAAAATGCGCTTTTCCTATTGACTTTTTTAGGCTGAAATGCTACAATATAACTGATTATAGTATACTGGATAATTGTATACTATGCTCCGCAGAAAAAACTATAAATCACATCTGCGGAGAAAATATCGAGAGGGGTAATCAAACATGAAAAAGCTAACACGCACTGCTTCAGCGCTTATCTGCGCTGCCGCACTGACCATTACGGGAGCAGCACCTTCCTTTGGTCAGACAAACGACCTGACAGCACAGGCTGTTGACACAAACAACGACGACTGGCTCCACGCAGAGGGCAGCCGCCTTTACGACATGAACGGCAACGAGGTATGGCTCACAGGTGCCAACTGGTTCGGCTTCAACTGCAACGAAGCCTGCCCACACTACCTCTGGAGCGCCGACGCTGACGACTGTCTCACAGAGATAGCAGACCGCGGTATCAACATTATCCGCTTCCCTATCTCCACAGAGCTCATCGTCTCATGGATGAAAGGCAAGCCCAATCCGGTAAACAGCTTCTCATGCAACACAGATCCTGCATTCACTATCAATCCTGATTTCTGTGCTGAAGACGGCAAGACTCCCGTTGACAGTATGCAGGTCTTCGACATCATGATGAAAAAGTGCAAGGAGCACGGCATCAAGGCATTCATAGATATCCACAGCCCGCACACCGACAACTCGGGACATAACTACAACCTCTGGTACGGCAAGGCAGGAGTTACCACAGACGTATGGATAGACTCTCTGGTATGGCTTGCCGACAAGTACAAGGACGATGATACTCTTATCGGCTACGACCTCAAGAACGAGCCTCACGGCAAGGGACAGGAGGGCGAAGCAGCTGCCAAGTGGGACGGCTCAAAGGACGAGAACAACTGGGCTTATGCGGCTACACGCTGCGCAGAGGCTATCCTCGACGTAAACCCTCACGCTCTTATCCTCGTTGAAGGCGTTGAGCAGTCAATGAGCGGCGCTATGGCAGGCGACTACTGGGGTATGCCCGACAGAAGAGACAACTCCCCTTACATCGGCGCATGGTGGGGCGGAAACTTCCGCGGCGCAAGAGAATACCCAATCAAGCCAAAGCAGGGTACTTCACAGATAGTATATTCACCTCATGACTACGGCCCGTCAGTATATGCTCAGACATGGTTCGACAAGGACTTTTCGGAAAAGACTCTCCTTGACGACTACTGGTACGATACATGGGCATACATAAACGCAGAGGACATCGGTCCGGAGCTCATCGGCGAGTGGGGCGGTCATATGGACGGCAAGGAGAACCAGAAGTGGATGACTCTCCTCCGCGATTACATGATAAAGCACCACATCAACCACACCTTCTGGTGTCTCAACACCAACTCAGGCGATACAGGCGGACTCTGGGACGACCTTGGATTCCAGGCAGGAAAGGGCACCACTATCAAGTGGAACGAGCCTAAGTACGAGCTCTTTGAGAAAGCTCTCTGGCAGACCAAGAGCGGCAAGTACATCGGTCTCGACCATCAGGTAGCTCTCGGCAAGAACGGTATCTCACTGAACGACTTCTACACAAACTACGCTAAGTCAGAGGGAAGCAACCTTGACGGCGGAAAGACATCAGACGGCAAGGCAGTAAATGCTGATCCTTCAAAGACTACAACTTCTACAACAAAGCCTGTAGTTACTACAACTACTACATCAGACTCAACAACATCGACTTCAAGCACAACAACAACTGTTACAACAACTCCCGAGGTCAGTAATCGCACTTTCGGGGATTCTAACTGCGACGGTGCAGTTGATATGTCAGACGTTGTTCTCATAATGCAGTCTCTTGCCAATCCGAATAAATACGGTATCAGCGGCAGCGACGAAAAGCATATGACCGAGGAAGGTCAGAAGAACGCAGACGTTATCGGCAACAACGGCGTTACTACAGACGACGCATTAGCTATTCAGCTCTATCTGCTGGGAAAATACACAAAGCTCCCCGTTGAGTGACAAACCAAGCATTTGCCTGCGCAGCTTTCAGGGTGCTGCGCAGCAAAAATAAATATATGAGAGGGAAATAAAATGAACAAAATTCTACGCTCAGTGGCAGCTGTTGCTGCCGCAGCAGCACTGACTGTCTCAGGCGCTGCTTACTATCCGTCAATGCCCGCTCCCGACACACTTGGAAAGGCTCTGGCAGCTGACGACACAAATGACGACTGGCTCCACGCAAAGGGCAGCCGCCTTTACGACATGAACGGCAACGAGGTATGGCTCACAGGTGCAAACTGGTTCGGCATGAACTGTACCGAAAACGTTCCCCACGGTCTCTACGCAAGAGACGTAGACGATATGCTCCAGACTATCGCCGACCACGGTATCAACATTATCCGCTTCCCTATCTCCACAGAGCTCCTTCTCTCATGGATGGACGGCTCTCCGCTTCCTGTATCATCTGTACAGGCAAGCTACAATCCTCCCCAGGACGAGGTTGGCGAGGACGGCACCATAACCCCCGCAGGCAAGTACGGCAACATCAACAGAGAATTTGTAGAGGCTGACGGAAAGACTCTCAAGGACTCTATGGCTATTTTCGATATCATCATGCAGAAGTGCAAGAAGTACGGCGTAAAGGCACTTATCGACGTTCACAGCCCTGCTTCACACAACTCCGGCCATAACTACAACCTCTGGTACTATGAGCCCACTGCCGAGGACTGCGACGGTATGGCTACAGGTCACTTCTCAAAGGCAAAGATAACATGGGACGACTGGAAGGATTCTATCACATGGCTGGCTAAGAAGTACGCCAACGATGATACTATCCTTGCATACGACCTCAAGAACGAGCCACACGGCAAGCGCGGCTACAACGGAACTACCTGCCCGTCAAATATGGCTAAGTGGGACGATTCAACAGACAAGAACAACTGGAAGTACTCCTCAGAGGAATGCGCAAAGTCTATCCTTGCTGTAAATCCTCACGCTCTTATCCTCATCGAGGGCATCGAGCAGTCTCCTATGCTCGACAAGGGCGTAAAATGGAGCGACGCTGACAAGTTCCAGCCACAGCCCGGCGAAGAGAAATGGTACGGCGCATGGTGGGGCGGAAACCTCAGAGGAGTCAAGGACCTCCCTGTTCTTCCCGATTCAGGTCAGATAGTATACTCACCTCACGATTACGGTCCGTCTGTATATGCTCAGTCATGGTTCGACAAGGACTTCACAACACAGACTCTCCTTGATGACTACTGGTACGATACATGGGCTTACATCAACAAGGAAAACATCGCTCCCCTGCTTATCGGCGAGTGGGGCGGTCACATGGACAAGGGCGCTAACCAGAAGTGGATGGAGCTCCTCCGTGACTACATGATAGACAACCACATCAACCACACATTCTGGTGCCTCAATCCTAACTCAGGCGACACAGGCGGACTTCTTGACTCCACCTTCATGAACTGGGACAACAACAAGTACAAGCTCTTTGAGGAGTCTCTCTGGCAGACATCTGACGGCAAGTACATCGGTCTCGACCACCAGACTGCTCTCGGCAAGAACGGTCTTTCACTGAACGGCTTCTATACATCAGGCGCCAAGAGCAACCTCGACGGCGGCAAGGCAGGCAGCGGTACTCCTGTAGTTGTTGACAAGACTACTACAACTACCACAAAGCCCGTAACAACAACTTCAAAGCCAACAACATCAACTACAGTAACATATCCGACCACTACTACAACTACCGCACCTATAACAACTACAACCGCTAAGGACGCTGCTAAGTTCGACAGGATCCAAAAGCCTAAAAAGGATTTCTACAGACTCGGCGAACAGCTCGACCTTGCAGGCGGATATGCTTATGTTTCGGGTATAGCTGCTGACGGCACTAAGATCAGTATAGTAAACGAGCCTCTCAATTCAAGCTTATTTGTTATCGACGCTTCTGAATTTGACAGCTCAAAGACAGGCTCATACATGATAGGCGTATCTCTCAAGGATCACCCCGAGGTAAAGGACGAATTTCGGGTATCTGTAATCCCAGATGACGTAACAACTACAACAGTGCCCGAGAAGATAGTAACAACTACGGCAACAACTACTACAGAGCCTACACCCTCAACACACCCCGGCTATAACTTCAAGGGTGTTGATTCCTACCCTACAAAGACAGTTTACGAGCAGGGCGAGTCACTCGACCTGAGCGGACTTCTCTTCGGCGGTACTCCCATGCAGGGAGCAGGTTCAGGCGGCAGATATACTGATGCTGATATCAATACTTCTATCGTAACTATTTCTGACGGTACAGGAAAGAGCGTTGATTTTGATAAGTTCAATACCCTCCCCGCTGGTAAATATACTGTAAATATCAAGGGCGGCGCAGGCGATTATTACAGATATACTTACTGCTATGGCGTGGATATCTCCTACACGGTAACTATCAAGGAGAAATCTTCCGATCCGAATCAGACCGACGAGGGCTTTAAATGGGGCGACGCTAACAACGACGGCAGCGTTGATATGTCAGACGTTGTTCTCATAATGCAGAGCCTTGCTAACCCGAATAAGTACGGTCTCAACGGTTCCGACAAGAACCACATCACAGAAAAGGGACTGGAAAGAGGTGCTGTAACAACAGGAAACAAGAGTGTTACGACCAACGACGCTCTTGAGATACAGCTCTTCCTCCTCGGAAAGCGTACCAGCCTCACTCCACCTACAGCAAAATCCAAATAAAAAAACTATCGGCACGGATCTACCGTGCCGATTTTTTTACACAAAATAAAGCATACAAATTTGTGGAACTCTACAAATCTGTATGCTTTTTCGTCTTTTTTGCCTTACGCCAAGTGTTATAGGTATGTCAGTCCGCGGAAACTTAGCCCAATGGTTAGGTGGTGAAGAGTCTATGCAGATAAGTGACGAAGCAGTTGAAAAACTCCTTGCCTATTCAAGGAACGTGAAAATTGACCTTAACTACGGCGACGAGCTGGACAGCATGATATCTAACGAATGGGCTGAGGTCATGCGCGGCAATATAAGCTCCGACGAGTGTGTGCAGAACTTAAATAATAAGGTGGGGCTGTACCTCAGTGAGCGAAGCTGACTATAAAAAGAAGAGGACCGCCAACACTATTGCGCCGGCGGTCTTTCTTTCCGAAAGGTGTGTTCATGAAGCGGTGGTGTGCGGGCACCGCTTTTCGCGTCGGGAGGTATAGGTCGACGCGGAAGTAAAATGAGAAACAATGAAGGTTTTTTCTTGTTTATTTCCTTTTCCTTGACTATATTATACCCCACTGCGGCGTGATTTGCAATAACAGAGCGATTTCGGTTTGAATACAGTTCGGATATGAAATGCTTACGGACCGTATCACAGCGGTTACACAATTCTGACAATAATTACAATAGGATTGTAAGATTTTTCTTTGTACCTTTTTGCCTTTTCTGCATAATATAATGTAAGCGGCAATATGCGCTGCGTCGTCAGGAGGTGGATTTTTTCCCGTGAGCAGCTTCCAGACACATGACGGAGCTGCTGACGGCTGCTTTGATATAAAAAGCTGCCGAAGAAGATTTGCTTCGGCAGCTTAACTGTTAATTGTAGTAGGAAGTTACTCCAAGGTATTCCTCAAGGCAGAGACCACTGTTGTAAACAGCTGTGGCAGTATCTATTCCCAGGAATCTTATATGCCACGGCTCGTACTGGAAGCCCGTAAAAGCCTCCTTGCCCTTTGGGTAGCGGATAATGAAGCCGTACTTATGGGCGTTCTTTTCAAGCCATTTGCACTCGGGAGTATCTGCAAACTCTGCGCTTATTGAATTCACGTCGATAGCAAGTCCCGTCTGGTGCTCGGAATGTCCCGGTCTTGCGGAATAGGTATCAGCCTTTAAGATACCGTCCGCAGCAACGTAGTTGTTGTAGATGAGCTCCTGATTCGCGTATGAACGATAGCCCGATGTACAGATTATCTTCAGTCCGTGAAGAGCCGCATCTTCGGAGAGTTTATTGAACATCGCAAGGGCGTTCGCATTGAGTCCGCCCCCTGCATTGAAGTCCTTTGCGACGCTGTATGTCTTGTTTATGATAAGGATACCGTCCACATATGTAGCACCGTTGTGTGTCATGATAAGGTGCGCAGGAGCAGAGGTAGTCGAGCCTGATGCGGGCTGCGGCTTTGTTGTTGTAGCAGATGTTGTTGATGTTGAAGTTGTTGTTGTGGTCGTAGTCGTGGTAGTAGTAGTGGTAGTAGTTGTAGTGGTTGTTGTTGTCAGAATAACAGGCTTATTGTGAACAGTTACCTTTATATCAGCCTTTACATTGGTATTGGACTGGCTGTATACCGTTATGGTGCAGACGCCTGCGGAAACTCCGTAAACATTTCCCCATTTGTCCACCTTTGCAATGGTGTTGTCGGAGCTTATCCACAGCTCAGTCTTATCAACAGCAGTCTTCGGGAGCATAGTTACATAGGATATATCAAGTGTACCCACAAGAATATCCATTTCGTACTTGCTCAGCTTTATCTCGGATACCTGATTCGGATCGGTAACAGATACCTTTATGGAAGCATGAACGTCGGGATTTGACCTGCTGTAGACCGTTACGATACAGTTTCCTACAGCCACACCCCTTATCAGGCCCTCGCTGTCAACTGTAGCTATCTTCTCGTCGGAGCTTACCCATATCTCCTCCTTATTCACAGCACTGACAGGATACATAGTGACCATTGAGATGTCCTTACCGCCAACAGGGATAGATATCTCGCTCTTGTCCAGCTTTATTTCCCTTACCTTGTTGGGATCGACTACAGTAACATTTATTTCTCCGTAAACCAGCGGATTATTTACGCTCTGTACCTTTACTGTACAGGTTCCCTCGCCTACAGGGCTTATCCAGCCCTCAAAGTTTACGGTGGCAACATTCTCATCGGAGCTTGTCCATATCTCCCTCTTGTCGGGAGCTGTTCTCGGCAGCATAGTAACCATTGATATATCGCCGTCGCCGCCCACAGTGAGCTTTATCTCGGTCTTGCTCAGCTTTATCTCCGACACCTTATTCGGATCGGGAGCCTTAGTCGTTGTAGTTGACACAGGCAGTGTTGTCGCAGAAGTTGTTGTCGATGTGGCAGTTGAAGTCGTAGTTGCAGCAGTTGTTGTCGTTGTTGTAGGAGCTGCTGTCGAGGTCGTTGTCGGAGCAGCTGTTGCAGTAGTTGTAGGAGCCGCTGTGGTTGTGGTCGTAAGAACTGTTGTTGAAGTGGTAGTTACAGTAGTCTTAACAGTGGTAGTTGTCGGCTTTGGAGCTGTGGTAGTTGAAACAGTCGTTATAGGATTGGTTATCGGGATAGGCTTTGTGGTAGTTACCGCTGTAGTTGTTGATGAAACAGAGGGATTTGTCAGCGGTACGGGCTTTGTTGTGATGGCAGTCGTTGTGACTGTTGTTTTAGCCGTCGATGCTGCAGCAGTAACAGAAGTTGTAGTCGTTGTCGAAGCAGCTGTTGAGGTAGTAGTTGTTGTGCTGCCTGTCTGAGCCCTGAGCTCCTCCATAGCCTTATCGGGAGCACTGAGGTATTCCTCCAGCGAGCGCTTGCCCTTTACTGCACGATAAGCGTAGTAAGACAGGATATTTGAAGCGTCAACGGCATTGACGCTTCCGTTGTTGTCCACATCGGCTGCGACTACCTGAGCTGCCGTAAGTCCGATAGCTCTGCCTGACGAGGTATTTGCATAGGCAGTGAGCACAGTTGACGCGTCCGCAGCGTCGATATTTCCGTCGCCGTTTACATCTCCCAGCTTTATGGTTATAACGGATGCAGACGGAGTTTCAGCAGGAGTTGTTGCAGTATTGTTGTTGCTTGATGTAGTGGCTGCCGCGCCTGTATCATCGGCTTTGACTGCCAAATATGCACCGACAGCAATGCCGCCTGCTGACAAATTGCCCTCCGCATTGACGCTGACCGAGGTCATAGCACCGACGCACATGGCAAATGACAGCACAGACGCAATAATTCTCTTTGCTCTCATTTTTTTCTCCTTCAAAATTTACTTTCCGCGCCTCACATTCCTCTTTTTTTAGCCGACTCGGAAAGCATAATCGGCTGTATTTCTGCGTTTATGTAGTTTATTCGCATAAATTATTAACAATACAGCCATAAAATCATAGATATAATTATATCATATATTGTTTAAAATTGGAAGATGTTAAGCACAAAAATACAGAATTTTGTCGTATTTTCGTAGTTTTATATAAAATTCTTTCGGTAAGTAAGGGCTGCCTCTTAGACATTGTGCAAGCTTTTTCCCGATATACGTAGATTTAGTTGTTTACTAAGGCTACCTTACATAAAAAAATATCCGCTGTACTTCCGTACAGCGGATATGCATTAATTTGTCTTTGAGGACGCATTTCCCGACGCAGACGACTGCTTTGCAGAGCCCTCCTTGGCGGTTTTCCTTATATTGACCTGCGGAGCATTGTAGCACCATACATTATTATGAGTACTGCATGATACCTGAACGTCATATGCGAACAGGTCAGGATTCTTCGAGGTATCCTCACCGAGGAAGTTCACTGTAGCGTCCAGATCAGCCGCTGTGATGTCATTTATCACATCAGCAGGTCCTATGAGCATGACTTTAAGCTTCGCGCTTTCGATAGAATATGAATATCCGTCGCTCGGCACATGGAGCAGACTTACCTTTTCGCCTGCCAGTGAAATCTCCTTGGACGCAAGTCCCTCATCATCGAGAGTTACCTTTACATTCTCAATACCCGAAACGTTCTTAACGTTCTTGCCCGACAGCATATTCTCTATGCTGAACTCCTTAGAGAAGCCTATATCAACAGCGCTCAGGGATATCGGTATCTCCAGAGGATCATCTGTGAGAGTAACGTCTGATGAACCCGAAGCAATGGTGAGCTCGGCAGGAGTTATATTGAATTTGATGCTGTCCTTATCGAAGTCTGAGTTGGACGGCAGCTTCAGATTTACCTTGAAAGGCACCGTCTTCTGAGTCAGTACCTGCATACTTATGTTCACGGTAGCAGGATCGGGAGTGATGAACTGGGTATCAATAAGCGGATTGCCCTCAGCGTCAATAAACTCCAGCCTGTCGCTGTTAAGACCGCTGTAGCTGGTGTCAAGGTCAGTGAGAGTTTTCTCGGATACCGCATAGCACTCGGCTATCTGAGCAAGCTTTGAGGACGGACCTGTAAGGGTTATCTCCTCCGGCTGACACTTTATATCGCCGAATACCTTGCCCTCTGCAAGGGTAACATTGGTAAGCTTAGGCTTTACGTTTATGGTCTTTATCTCGAATTTGTACAGCTCGACTTCAACAGTCTCGGGATAGACCTTGAGATTTGTGAGCTCCAAGCCGTTGTCGGAATCTACCTGAATAGTGAGAGTCTTTTTGCCCTCGGTCGTGATATTGTCGAAATTCACGTAGGCTCTGATGTCGTCAGCGTTTATACGGTTGTAGTTGGTACGGCTGCAGTCAAAGCTGACCGTGACCTTTTCAACGTTCCTGTTGGTAACGGAAAGACCGTTTTCTGCGGCAGAGGTGCCTGTTATATCCATTATCAGCGGGATATCGGTGATAGTCTTGGATTCCGACGGGTATATGGTCATAGCTACGATGAACCACGCCGCAACAGCACAGATTATAGCGATAAGCAGCAGTGTGGCGTTGTTTGTGTTCTCGTTTATGCCGCGTTTTCTGTTTTCATTCATTTTTTCTTCCTCCTTTCGGAGCGCGAAGAAAAAAGCTTCTTTTTGCCGATAGATATCTCTGTTTTATCCTTGAAAAGCTGCTCCTCAAGGAGAGCCTTCAGCTTATCACGGGTATAATCTCTGGTGAGGTTGCCGTTGAGAGCTACGGATATCTGTCCTGTTTCCTCCGAAACAACGATAACAATAGCGTCGGAATTTTCACTCATGCCGATAGCGGCTCTGTGACGGGAGCCCAGCTTCTTGTTGATGAGAGCGTCCTTGGCAGGCTTCGGGAGGAAGCAGGCTGCCGCAAGGATAATACCGTCGCGCATTATGACAGCTCCGTCATGGAGCGGTGTTTTCGGATAGAATATATTGCCGAACACCTCTTTGCTGGGTGTGGCGTTGAGGATAGTGCCTGTTTCTATCTGTTCGCCAAGCCTTACCTGACGCTCAACTACTATGAGAGCGCCTGTGCAGGTCGCCGACAGCTCAACGCAGGAATCACAGATAGCCTCGATAGCAGGATTCCAGCGCTGCTTCATCTCGTCGTTGTCCTGTCCGAGACCGAAAAGCCTTATTCCGAACTTGGTTCGTCCTGCCTTTTCGAGAGCTCTTCTCAGCTCAGGCTGGAAGAGGACTATCATTGCAAGGACGCCCATGCTGAGAGTTTTCTCCAGCAGGTAGCTGACTACCTTGAGTTCAAGGGCAATGCTTATGAAATAGCCTGCAACGAGAAGCATGATACCCTTTACGAGCTGTCCTGCGCGAGTCTCGCGGATAAGCTTGAGCAGCAGATAAATTACGTATGTAAGTATAACAACGTCGATTACGTCAGTAAACTTGAATGTACTGATAACGCTGAGAAAAGCGTCCAGTATCTCCTGCGGAGAGGACTTGAAGAACTTATGCTGAAAAAAGATGAACATCTATACACCCCCCTGGGGATTTGCGATTGATTACACATATTTATTTTAAGTTTATCTATGTAGGTATGAGGACTTGCGTCCTCATAGCTGACTGCACAATACTGCATATTAATATTGTACCACAAATTCAGATAATTTCAATAGTTTTTTAAGAATTTTGTAAATTTTTCAATATCTTAACATAATATACAAGTTTTAGCACCTCTGCTTCGGTATTGAATACCGAGGGAGCAAAGCGGACAGTTCCGCCCTTTGTGCCCAGTGCGGCGTGTGCAAGAGCCGCACAGTGGTAGCCTGCACGGAGACAAAAGCCCTTTTCCCCCAGTATCGCCGCGGCGTCCTCGGAGCTTATGCCAAAGGCATTGAATGAAACTATAGGAGCGTACTCCGCTCCCTCGTCACGATAGATCGTGATACCCTCTACAGGGCTCAGCTCCGAGATGAACCTGCGGCATAGCCGCTCCTCATGGGCGCGGATAGCCTCCGCGCCGCGCCTCTTTATAAAGCGTATCCCCTCGCCCACCGTGACCGCTCCTATGATATTGGGAGTTCCGCTTTCAAGGCTGTCGGGAAGAATAGTCGGCTGAAAAAGGCTGAGGGACTCACTGCCCGTGCCGCCCTGTATAATGGGAGCTATAGGGTATTCCACGTCGGTGATGAGGAGTCCCGTGCCCGTTATGCCGTAGAGTCCCTTGTGCCCTGCGGTACAGAGTATATTTATGCCGTCAGAGAGCTTTATATCGTAAATGCCGCAAGCCTGCGCTCCGTCGGCAATAAAGCAGACTCCGCGCTGACGGCAGAGCTCCCCTATCTCACGGTATGGCAGGAGCAGTCCCGTGACGTTGCTTGCAAGAGTACAGACCACAGCCTTGGTATCGCTTCGGATAAGCCTGCGGAAGCTCTCGATAGTTTGCTCCTTGTCGGGATAGACCTCGGCTATGGACAGGGTTATCTGCTTTTTAAGGGCAAGAGACACAGCAGGACGAGACGCGGAATTATGCTCCATACTGCTGATTATAAGATGTCCGCCCTGTGACATAACGCCCTGTATAGCCATATTCAGCGCATGGGTGCAATTCAGGGTAAAAACGGTGTTCTCGGGCTCTGCCCCGAAGAATTCCGCCGCCGCTTCACGGGCATTGTAGTACGCCTCGGAGGTCCGCATAGCGAGCTGATGACCGCCTCTGCCTGCGTTTCCGCCGAAGCTCATTACGGCGTCGGCAGCCGCCTTTCTCACGCTCAGCGGCTTTGGGTAGGTGGTGGCGGCGTTGTCAAAGTTTATCATCATCGGCAGCACCGTCCCTTCTTATGGTATAGGGTACGGAATAGCTGTCGAGTATCTCGGCTGCCCTGCCGCAGCGGTCTCCCACGTACAGCGAGTAGCCGCAGCCGTTTTCGCTGTCCTTGCTCCGCCGCTTTATGGCACAGGGATAACCGCGCTGTCTCAGCAGGCGCTGTCCCTTGACAGCGTATGTGTAGGACGGCATATCCAGTATACATTTCGTCAAAAGTATCACCCCTGACTGCTCAGACTGCGCAGCCAGCAATATTGCGGTACATTTTATTATATGCGCTGCGGAGTTTTTAGTGCTTAGTGGTCAGTGCTTAGTTATTAGTGATTAGTGATTAGTGAGTAGAAAAATCGGTACCCAAACTACTTCATGACAACCTGAACGGGATTCCTAAGGGACGTGTTCCTTAGGCGGTGTCCAGAGGCAGAGCCTCTGGCAGGTTTGGGCAGCGCCCAAGAATCGAAGGCGCTCCGCAAGAGGTGAATAAAAAAACAGTCCAGTGGACTGTTTTTTTAGAGGAGACGTCCTGCAAGAGAGGGCGTCTCCTAAAGGGCTGTCGAGGACCAGTCCCTACATTCTTAACTCTTAGTTCTAAATTTCAAATATATCATAAAAAAATAAAATACCCCTTGACAAGCAGGAAAATATATGCTAATATATGAATAGATATTCAAGTGTTCAACCGTTTGCAATACGATATCAGAAAGGAAGTGCAAATGTGACAGAAAAAGCGGATATGAACTATTATGCTATTACAGATGAAAAAGCCAAAAAGCTAAGCGAGGAAATGCCTGCCGATGAAAAGCTTTACGACCTTGCGGAGCTTTTCAAGGTCTTCGGCGACAGCACAAGGATACGGATACTGTATGCCCTGCTTGAATCCGAGGAGCTCTGCGTAAGCGACCTTGCCCAGTTTCTCACCCTCACCCCTACAGCCTGTTCGCACCAGCTGAGAGTGCTCAAAAACAACAAGCTGGTCAGAGCACGCAGGGACGGCAAGACCATATTCTATTCCCTTGCAGATGAACACGTAAGGCATATAATCGGCATGGGCATGGAGCATATAATGGAATAAAATTTATATAACGAAAGTCCTACGGTGAAATGTCAATAGGCAAAAAGTAGAAAAACAAGTAAGAAATCCATACATTCCGCCTAAAAAGGAACAAAAAGAGTATCTCCTACTAAAGCCTGCGCCGAAAAATTTTTTCG
>Ga0256405_10003226_pt1 | contig 34421 bp, 15 predicted proteins | sample RumenRJG_02DNA_FD_189096 | JGI IMG/M metagenome (GOLD analysis project Ga0256405, IMG submission 189096) | Bovine rumen microbial communities from Lethbridge, Alberta, Canada - RJG_02 | ecosystem: Host-associated > Mammals > Digestive system > Stomach > Rumen | place: Canada: Alberta...
GGCGACCTGAACAATCACCATCCTAGGGGGAGGGGATCCTGTTGCATAGCACCTTTTGCCCTCCACCCGCACAGCGGGTGGTTTTCTGATGCCGCGCTACGCGCGGCACAGGCTAAAGCCTTGAAAACGACTACAGCCGCCTTGCCGGGCGGCTGTGGTCGTTTAAATTAGCTGACCGAAGGGGAGTATCCCTTTCGGTCAGCACGTCCAGCCTCAGCCTCCTTACGTCCGGCAGTATGCTCACCAACGGTCGTTATCTCGCGCGAGGCCGGCGGCGGTGTGGGCCGTTTGAGGTGGCGCAGCTACAGGCCGAGGGCTGAGGCGTTCAGGCCGCGCGTGCCCAGGAGCTGGTCGACCACGCGTCGGTTCTGGCCCAGCGCGACCGCATACACTAAGAAGTCGTCCCAAAGCGCCAGCGCACCGCGGTCCAAATCCGACAGCGTCGTGAAGTCGCGCACGTAGTTGCGGATGCCGTAGACGAGCTCGGTCTCCTCCTCGCCCAAGGCCGTACGCCTGAACTGGCGCGATGCGTCACCGTTCTCCACGAGGCCGCGCACCGTGTCGACCAAAGGCAGCAGCAGGCCCACCGCCAGGAAGAGCGCAATCGCGACAAAGATCACGAGCTGCACCGTCAGCATCGGGTCGCGCGCCATGAGGGGCACCAGCTCGTAGTCGTTTTCCAGCTGGTCCAGAAGACCCATGAGCTCGCTCCCCACCGTCATCTCGAACGTCTGGAACAGCGCGACAAGAGCAACGATCACCAGGCATCCCATGCCGCATCCGCGCAGGAGAGACAAGCAGCCCACCATCGCCACGCTGTGCTTCCTGCCCACACGACACAGGTGCACACCGTCGGCCGCCTCGTCTTCGGCCAGACCGGCCCACTCGCCGTAGTCGTGCCCGTGCCCGCCAAGGCCCTCGTCACAGGCCTGGCGCACCAGCAGCCGATCGCTTGGGGACAAGCTGGCCAGCGCCGCGTTGTCGACCACGCTCACGCGTCCCCCGTCGATGCTCAGCGCGTGCCGCAGCACCAGGGAGAGCAGCGTGGCGGCCGCGTCCTCGCGTGGCTCTAGGCGCAGGTCGGCGAGCATGCTCACCTGCACCGCCGTGAGGCCCTGCAGCTTTTCGCGGTAGTACTCCAGGTCGAGGGTGGGGACGAAGCTCGTCTCGCGGCGCAGGCGCGACATGAAGAAGGTGCACACGGCCCACCAGAGGAAGAATGGTATGAAGCTCGCCATCAGGACCTTGAGCAGAAGGATGCACCCGGCGGCAATGTAGCCGAGCGTCGGGTTGTCGGCCTGCTCGGCGTACGAAGCCGCCATGAGGCCGGTTTCGCTCCAGGCCTTCGCAAACACGAGCGCCACCACCAGCCACGCGAGGCTGCGGATCCTTTTCCACGTCCGGTAACGACTTGCATGTACCAGCTTTGTCTTACGTGCCATGCGCCGTCCTCACGTCGGAAGTCTTGCTGTTGGCATCGTAGCAGAGCGGCTGTGGACGAGCCACTGGTTCCGCTCCGCCCGGATGGGCAATTACCGGGAGGTCCCTGTCCGGGTCATCGTCCTGGGGTTTGGCGGAAACAGGACCAATCAAGATGCTTGTGTGGCACCCATGTTTTCCAAGCGTTTTGGTGTCTGGATCGCCAAGCGGGAAACGTCGGCGGTACGAGCTTTTGTGCAGCTATGAACCCCCGCGAGCGCGCTCGTTATCGCATGCGCAAAGTCAACGGGAGGCGCAGATGGGGCTCGCGCTGTGCTGCCTCGGTCTTGCGACCAGCTCGAACATGTGTTTTGCCGAACGCCTTGCGCGATTTGTCTCAGCGCGCTAGAATGAGAGACGCGGGGCGGCCTGTGGTAAAGCCCTCCCGTGGCAAACTAACGAGTCACTAGTTTGTGACTGCAGCCGCCTGGCCGGGCGGCTGCAGTCGTTTTACGTGGCTACCTGGCTACGGCGACGAACAACGCCATGACCAGAAGCAGCACGATGAGGTACTTCAGGAACTCCGAGAACCTCATGCGACCACCTCCCCTCGTGCGCACCCCGATCCAGGTCTTTGCCTGGGCTGTCGGGCCGGGGAGGGCAGGCGCGCCCCGCGTCATGATCTCAGTTTAGCACATCTGTTTGTGTTATGTGGTGGATTTCTATCTTTTAGAACAGATGTATTGTATCGTCAGCCTCGCGGCGGTGCCCGGGCGGCTCCCGCCGCACGTTAACTCGGGCCTTTTCCGGGGTTTTTGGCCCCCGCTGCCAAAAAGTGCGAGTTGATGCAGGTAGATAATTATTTGATGTGACCTCGCAGCGCCCCTATCTGCGGATTTGTCAAGGCGTGCCGGCGCCGAGGGGTGCCTGTTCCCCACCGGTGGGAGAAGGACACTTCGGGCGCCGAGAGCGGATTGCAAAACCCCAGCTAGACGGCTCGTGACTACACATCAAAAAGTATTCGATTTGCATCAACCGTCATTTTTTGTCCCATCCGTGATCGGGGGACCTTTCAAACGCCGTCGTAAGGTGCATTCCGCCCGAACAGACACGCCCGATGGGACTACCTTGGGACGCGGTTTGACTCATTGAGCGTGATGGCGATGGGTTTCTGACTTAGCGCAAAGCAATAGTGGCTGGTACGCCGACCAGCCACTATTGGTTCTTGGCTCAGTATGTGCGGCTTTGCGTCAGGCTGGAGCGCTTACGCGGCGTCCTCGCTTTCCTTGCGCCTCGAGGCGATGCCCACGTACCCAGCGGCTGCGAAGAGCGCAAGGCCACAGAGGGTATAGACGAACGTGCCAGTTCCGCCAGCTTCAGGGAGCTCGACACCGGGGTTGTTGGTGATGCGGTAGTAGACGATCTCGGTGATTGTGTTAGCTGCTGCAGCACCGCTGTGCGAAATGTCTTTGCCGTCCTTATCCGTCTGCTTCACACCGCTAGTAGCATCCAGCGTCAGCAATGCGCTCTGGACCCAGTCATAGATTCCCGAATCCGGTTTGGTCGTTTGCGTCTCCGTGCCCGGCTTTGGCGTATAAGAGTCCGTCAAACTCAGGGTAACGGGGATCGGTGGAATCGTGTTGTATCCGTCTGGAGTTTGGGTCTCCACGAGGTAGTACTGCTCGCCTTCATTTAGCTGATCAATCGGGTCCTTTACCGCAACGCCGTTCACGCTAGTATCCAAATCCGCGACCTTGACGTATTGCTTGTCGTCAATTTCCATCGTCGGCGTTTCGTCGGTTCTTGCGGTGCGGTAGAGAGCAAACTTGGCACCAGGAAGAACGCGGTCATCCAGGTCAACCTTTGTGATCTGCAGGCCTTTCACGTAGACATTGATGATGTGGGTGTTGTACTTAAGGATGTTCCCAGCCCTGGTTCCGGACATCCCTGAACCATAAGAACCTGTATGCCAGTCTGAGATGTTTGCTCCTGCTGGCCTGTAGCTTACGGTAAGTGTGTATTTTTCGACTTCGTTGCCAGTGCGCGTTGTATCGTGAGGAGACTCCAACAGGTCCTTTTCTCCTTCTTTTACTTCCTGCGTCAAGCTGACCATAATCGTACCGACCTTCGTATGACCGTAGGCATCGTAGTTAAAGATCTTTGGTTGCCCTTCGATCAGGTCTGCCCAATCGACGCCTGTCAGGGTGATTCCAAGCTCCGAAATCGGGAACTCTTCTCTTCCGTTAACCTCGGTGCGATTGTCGCTCGTGTTTGAGGCGTATTGATATGTCAACTGACCGTCAATGGACATGCGGTGGTCGGTATCTGTCTTGGTAACGACCTCCTTGACATTCACCTGCTCCCAAAGTGCCTTAAGCTCTTTCAGAGGGTCGACGTTCGTGCCAAGGTAGACGGTCCACTCGGTGTCGTTCTTTGTGATGTCCAGCTCATCGATATTCACGTAGGGCGTTTCGAATATGGCTGTGTGGTCGCCTTCCGGCATAGGGTGCTCAGTCGTTTCACCACGCACTTTGTACTTCGTCGCCTCGAGCTGGCTGCCCGCTGCATTGGTGCTGATGCCATTTCCGCCAAGGAAATCTTCCTTGGCCTTTACGAAAATGGTCCCATGCCAACCAGGAGCAGTGACCCCACCGTGAGAATCTGTGGTCGGCCAATCGATACTCTGGTTCTTCCATTCCACGTACCAGTTACCAGTGGTTGCATCCTTCTTTACCTGGCCTGCAGCATCATTCGCGCCGGCGTCGACCTTCGTGCCGCTTAGGTTGATCCAGTCATTCTCTGCAAGGGGGCAACCGTCACTCTTGTTTACGGGATAAAAGGCCGGGTCGATGACGTCGGTTACATCCGCCACAAGATTTGCCTGGACGAAGATTCCGTCCACCATTTTGGTAACGGCATTGATAATCTGGGCGGCATCTTCAGCTGAATACTTATAGCCATCTCCCGAGGAAATTCCAAAGAGGCCCTCCTGATTCGTGCCAACGTTTGAAAGGCTCAAGCCCATGGTGTAGAGCTCGGTTTTATTGCCGAAGTCGTCCTCGAGATTTTTCAGGGTAGTAGCAACATCCCCTATCGTCGTCCAGTTAACATCAGCGCCTGCGTTCGGTGCACCATCCGTAACCAGCACTACAACATGCTTGCGGTTTGCATAGTTCTGCTCATACTTCGGATCATTGTATTTTTCAATTGCCTTTTGTAAGCCAGCTAGATGATTGGTTCCGCCGTCAAGACTAATATTGTCGATTTTTTCAAACAGGGTATCCTGTTTGTCCTTCCCAAACGTTCCGTAATCCGTCACATTCCTATTGAACCCAATCAATCCGATTTGGGCATTCTCGTCAACCGCATAGATGACCTGCGATGCCACACGCACGCATTGCTTCAGATACTCAATACGGCTCATGTACGTTCCGCGATTGCCGTAATTTTGCTCATACTGAGGAGAAGACAGCATATCTGTCTCATAGACCTTGAGATCAAGGTTGCTATAAGACCATCGATCCAGAACGTTTCCGATTTCTATATTGCCATCAGGCGGATTGTACTTCGATGCGTCTGTCCATTCCCAGACACCATACGGCTCACCTTCGTAGTACTTCCATCCGCCTTGATTATACCAATGCTTTGTCTCGTACGGATTATAGAAGAGCGCAATTTGCGTTGCGTCAGAATTAGGATTATTAACCACAAAATAGGTCTTATTAATGTCACCATTTTGTTCCAGCCAGTCCTTTACTGCGGTATTGCTGTTGCCAGTTAGAGTGCCACACTGTTCGATCTTTGTCGGGAAGAACATGGACCTGGAAGCGTCAACCACGAACTCCAGCGCGACACTCGGGGACACCTCATAGTCCGCAGAGGATGCGGCTATGTCTACCTGATAGATCCTGTTCTCGTAATCATATACTTCGGCAGTCTTGTCGTAAGTCGCTTCCTGTGTCTTCTGATCCATCCATTTCTTAATGATCGCTTCCACCTCTTCCTGCGTGAAGAGGTCGGTTTCGTTGCCATTTGCAGAAAAAGTCTCAGCGGCGGCAAAGAATGCTGGGGAAGCGTCGCTGGAAGTCAGGGCTACACGGCTGAGCTGACCACCAGAAGCGGACAAGGTTACCTGAGTGTAGGCTTGGGAACCGGGCAGTTGTCCTGAGCAATAGATTTTACCGTCACTAATCTGCAGCTGACGGCTGGTTCCGCTCATCATGTTTGCAGCATATGGATCAATAAAAATTTGCCCTGTAGGCGTAGCGTTGTACTCCGTGTACTCGTCGGAGATTTTTCCTCTATTTCCGCTAGAAACGACATACCAAAGATAGTCGTTGATGTAATCAGTGGTCGTAGTTCCCTCGCCAATGAAGGAAACAGTGTTGTTGAAATAACGCACCTTCTGCAGCGTTCCGTCCTGCTTCAGGGCGTAATAATCGTCTCCATCCTGCAGAACCAGCACGTACTGGCCGTTTGCGGTCGGCCAGCCGCTGTCCTTGACTGTGGACACGGTTCCGATTACCGAGAAGCTATCCTGCTCGTAAACAATCTCGGTTCCACTCTCGTTCCGATGGAGCTCATCGATGATCTCGGTTCCGTTGTCGGCAAAGTGGATCACGCTGAGGGACTCGTCGTTACCGTGCGTGAAACCGTCCTCGTGTTCAATCTCCACCTCGACGGGCACTTCCGGCTCGATCTTCTTCCCGTCCTTCTGAATCTCAAGGTCAAAGAACCTGGCAAGGCTGATGAAGCCGTCCCTGTCAGCTGCCTCCCACTGACCCGTCGTCTCTTGCAGATACTTTTCGTACTCGCTGGTGCCTTCTGCGATTTCCTTTGCGACGAGCACAGAGCCATCCGGAATCATTGCGCTGTCATCGTAGGTAATGGTGATGTGCCATGCCTCGCCGTCAGCGGTCAGGACGCTGGCGTGAAGCTGCGCATCGGTCACTTTAATGGTGAGGGTGTCGCCGTTGGCCATCTTGATGGTGAGGGTCTCGGTGGTGTCGAAGGCCTTCAGGGAGATCAGGGCCCAGTCGCCGGCAGCCAATTCCTTGGCGTCCATCGCGTCAAGCTCGTCCTTGGTGAGTTCTGTGGAATACTCGGGCCGCAGCTCGAGCTTGGCCTTCAGCGCGACGGCGGTGGTGTCCTCGTCGACCTTGGCCACGGCCACCAGCTCGGGGTCGGAGAAGGTAACGTCGGCCACCTGCGCCACGAACGCCTCGGCGTCCTCGGCCTCGACAACGCCCAGCATCACCAGCAGCTCGCGCAGGCTCAGCGCGTCGCCGCCGTTGATGCTGAAGTCGTAGGTCTGGCCATCCACGTCCCAGTGGAAGTCCACGGTGTAGATGACGCCGTAAACCGAGAAGCCCGTGGCGTCGAAGGTCGTGGCGTCGCCCACCTGCGTGGCGTCCAGGACCTCGGGCCTCTCCTCGGACGAGTGCTGGAAGTGGACGGCGCTCGCGGTGGTCCCCTTGGGCGCTGCGTCCGCAAGCTGGATGCTCACCCTGACGGGCGCCTGAGGCTGGATCTCAACCTCGCCGGAGTAGATCTTGATGTCGAAGAAGCGGGCGGACGCCTCGCCGTTGGCGGACGCGTCCTCGCCCAGCGCCTGCAGCGCCTGGAACAGGTAGTCCTCGTAACCGGCGGTGCCACGGGCAATCTCGCTCACGCGGAGCTCGGCGTCCTGGGGGATGCCGGCCTCGGCGGGCGCGTCGACCGTGATGTCGTAGGTGGCGCCGTCGCTAGCGGCCAGCTCCTTGTGGAGCGTGGTCACGGCCACGACGTAGGTGGAGAACGCGTCGGACTCGAAGACCAACTCGTCGGCCTGGTCGGCAATCTCGCGGCTCTTGAGCTCGTCCGCGCCGAGGGAGTCAACGACCTCGGCCCTGCCGGCATCGTCGATGTGCACGACGTGGGCATCGTCAGCGGTGTCGATGAGGTCGGACACGAAGGTGACTGTGATTGGCACGGCGGGCTCGATCTCGTTGCCGTCGGAGTCGATGAAGGTGATGTCCACGGCGCGGAGGTCGCGGAGGCGGCCGTCGGTGCGCTCGGACACGGCCTTGGTGACGGCGCGCTCGACCTGGCTGGCGTTGACCCATGCGACTTGCATGGTCGTTCCCAGCGGGAAGGCGCCGTCCGGCGCGGACACGTTGACGACCAGCAGGTCCTGGCCGCTCGTGGTGCTGAAGCGGTGGGAGAAGGTCTGCGCGGGGGCCTTGGGGGTGGCGGGCTGCTCGGGCTCGGGCTCGTCCTCGGTGGCCGTCAGGTCGATTGTGGCCTCGACCAAGGGCTGGTCGGTGGTCTCTGCGGGCTGGGCCTCGGGCTCGGACTGGGCCTCAGCGACGGGCGCGTTGGCGGCACCGTCCACGCGCGCCACGACGTAGGACGAGAACTCCGTGGCCTCGAAGACGATCGTGTCCTCGTGGCCGGTGGAGTGGTCGTTCTCGTCCTGGTTGGTCAGGGCGACGTCGCGGACGAGCTCGGCGTTGGGAGCATCGGCGCGCTTGGTGTGCTGATGGTCCACCACGTGAAGGACCATCAGGCTGTTGTTGGCGACGGCCTCGTCGCCGGCGGTGCGCTGGTCGGAGAAGGTGCGGATCATGGACGTGGTGATGCGGACCTCGACCTTCTTGGCGGGGTCGACGCGGTTGCCCTCGGCGTCCTTGAAGGTGATGTCGACGGCGTCGGCCTGGGTGATGGCCGCGGCGTCGCCAGCCTCCTTGCGGAGGGCCTCGTCGAGCTTCTGCTGGCCGGTGAGGCCCGTGAGGTCGTCCTTCTTGTTGAGGTCGACGTGCGCCAGGCTCATGGTCGAGCCCTTGGGCAGGGCGCCCTGCGGGGCCTCGACCCGCACGACGAGGTAGACGTACTCGTTGCCGTTCTCGTCCTTGGCCTTGAGCGTGCCGGTGAGCTCCTGCGCGGGAGTGGGGTCCTCCTCGGCTGCGGGGGCAACGGAAACCTCGGGATCGGCCGCGGCCTCGGGCTCGGGATCAGGCAGATTGACCGTCACGGTCTCGAAGCAGGCGGGACCGTGGACGTGCTCCTCGGTGGTCTCCTCCAGGCCGCAGATGAGCTGGTCGGTGGCGCGGGTCTCGTAGCAGGCGTCGGTGTGCGTGTGCGCCGGGACCTCGGCCAGAGTGCAGGTGAGGTTGCCGTCCTCGTCGTAGCAGGCCTCGTCGTGCGTGTGGCCCTCGGTCTCGGCCTGGCCGCAGGCGAGCACGGTCTCGGTAGCGTAGCAGTCCGCGGTGTGGGTGTGGAAGGGCTTCTCGGGCAGGGGGCACACGAGGTTGCCGTACGCGTCGTAGCAGTCGGCGTTGTGCGTGTGGGCACCGTCGCCGGCGTAGCTGCACTTAAGGTGGGTCTCGGTGGTGGTCATGGCAACGCCGCTCTGGCGCATGGACAGCGGGACAACCACCGCGACAAGCACAGCCAAGATAAAAAGCGCCTGCACGAAGCGCCCGTGACGACGGTTAGAGCGCAGCAGGGCCGAGAGCGTCTCTTTGAACGTATGCTTGCTCTGGTTTTCCATTGCCGCCTCCCCTCTTTTTTGCTTCCTATCGCCGAAAGAACGCACAGCGTTCTAGCATTTTTGCTAAATTATGCGATTCGGAACGCAACAGAAGCGCAACGCGATGTGGCGAGTTGTGTAGGGTTGATGCGTTTACCTGCGGGTTTTATCGTGCCCTTTTTAGTAACATTTTTCATCTGTGGGATTGAGCGGCCTGTGTCTTTACCTGCGCTGTTTGCAGCAGACAGGGCCGTTTGGCTGCGCGATGTTGTGTGAAGCATGGGTTGCGGAGTGTCTCGTTTTGGCACGAAGGGTGACACTTCGGACGTTTTGCGCCGCCGGCCCGATTATGTCCGAAACAGGCAGGCAGCGCACCACTCCGGACATTACGGCCGCCGTACCAAAAGGGCATGCCCTTTTGGCGCGTCAGATGCCAAAGACCGATCCGAGCAGGTTGAGGACCTCGTTCATGTCGTCCACGCCCAGCTCCCCCACCTTCTCGCAGGGACGAGCCGACAAATCCATCGCGCGCGTCTGCTCGACGCACACGCATCCGCGAACGCCCGCGTCGTCGGCATGTATCGGAAGGTGCAGCGGATAGCCGTTGTTCACCGACGTTATAGGCGCGACGAACGTCATCGACGACCTCATATTGAACGCATCGGTACTCACCACAAGGGCTGGCCTGCGCTTTGCCGGCTCGTGGCCCAGCGAAGGACTGAAGTTGACCTCGACGATGTCTCCCTGGCTGAAGATGGGCATTACCACACCTCCTCGCCAACGGGCTGGCCCCAATCGACCTCGCTGCCAACGGTTGGCCAGTCGGTCGGGGGCTCGTAGGCTCCCTCGTAGCCCTCGAAGAGCTCCTCTATCGTGACCTTTCGCGTGCGATGGAAGGTCCTCTCTGGGTGTTCGAACGTGAGAACGATGCGCGAGCCAGACATGTCCACCGTGACGCGCGCCTTATCTCCAATCCCGATGCCCAGCAAGTCGCAGGCCTCTTTGGGGATTCTGAGACCTTGGCTGTTTCCCCACTTAGCGAGGGTTGTTTGCATCGTAGCTTCCATGGTGCGACTCCAATGTTTATCCGTGGCTATACATAGTGTATAGCCACGGATAGCCAGAGTCAATCTGCGTCGGAAGGGAGATGCAAAGGGATAGCTCATCCGCCGGGGGGCCTGCCCGTTGGGCCGATTTGCGGGCACGAAAGGGCCCATCCAGCGGGAGCCAACCCTTTTTGGTACGAGCTGCTACTCCACGGGGCCAAACGAGGGCAGCGGCCACACCCTGATGAGGATCCTGCCGACGACCATCTCGTCGCTCACGCAGCCCAAGGCGGTGCTTCGGCTGTCGACGCTGGTGGAACGGTGGTCTCCCATGACAAAGATCTTGCCGTCGGGCACCTGATACGGCAGCGCAATGTTGCACTCCCCCAGGGCCTTCTCGGTGATGTAGGGCTCGTCCAGGCGCACGTTGTCCACGTAGACCGTGCCGTCCTCGGTGATATCGACCCACTGGCCGGTGGTCGCGATCACGCGCTTGATCAGGATGTTGTTGTTGTAGTAGAAGGCGATAACGTCGCCCGTCTTGTAGCCGGAGCCGCGCAGGGCGATGACAATGTCCTGGTCCTGCAGGGTTTCGGTCATGCTGGTGCCCTGAATCTGCAGGACGGGCAGGACCAGCATGGCCACGATCACGGCCGCAGCGGCAACGACGACCAGCGACGACAGCGTGGTGCGCAGCGCCTGCATGAAGCGGCTGCGGTACTGCGTGCGCTGGAGTTCGCCCTCTAGGAGCTCGCGGCTGGGGGTCGGCGTGCTGGGAGTGCTGGTTTCGTCGCTCATTCGGTGGCCTCCTCTTCAGGGGCTTCCTCATCGGCGGGGATTTCGGGGTCGGCTTCGGCGGGTTCGTCTGCCGCGGCTTCGTTGTCGTCGGTAGATTCGGGCTCTGCGGACTCGGCGGGCTCGGCAGCCTCGTCGGACTCCTCAACGTCATCTTCTGCCTCGGCCTCGACGTTCTCGACGGGCTCTTCCGCTACGGCTTCGTCAGCTTCGGCCTCCGTGGCCTCCTCAGCTTCGACCTCCGCAGCCTCGGTCTCAACGGTCTCCTCAGCCTCCGGCGCTTCCGGCTCACCCACAACCTCCGGCGCCTCGGCACCCTCCGCAACCTCCGGCTCCTCAGCACCCTCGTTTTCGACATGCTGCTTGAGCTGGCTGATGAAGTGACCGGCGAGCAGATCCTCAATCAGCAGGATGGTCTTGCTGCGATCGCGCGACAACTTTGCCTCGGTCAGCTCGTGGATGTGGCCATAGACCTCCTCGAGCAGGGCGTCCTTGTCGTCGAGCTTGGCCTTGAAGCGCGCGATGGAGACGTCCTTGCCGTCGAGCTTGGCCTTGAGGCGGTCGATGAGGGCGTCCTTGTCGTTGAGCTTGTCCTTCAGGCGATCGGAAAGGGCCGTGAGCTCGGCAATCTCGGCGCGGTTTTCCGCCGCGGCGATGCGGAGCTCGTCGTTTTCGCGCATCTGCTCGAGCAGCAGCTCCAGCAGGTCCTGGCGCTTCAGCTTTTGGAGCTCTTTGCTGGGGTTGGATGAGCCTTTGCCCTTGCCGCGGTCAAAAATCATCGGGACGCACCCCTTACCATCGCTTTGAATCCTTATGTATGGCGCCGCGCGGAAATGCGGCATCGTTACGCCTATTATGCCGAAGCAATCGCAACATTAGCGCAACAGCTTGGCCATTACGTGATTTTGTTCGGCAGGAAGCGCAATTCGCTAAGGTGACTCACAAGGGTCCCACACCTTTGAGTCTTAGGCGATACGAAAGGGTGGGACCCCTACGTATCATCGATACGAAGGGGTCCCACCCTTTCGTATCAGTTTGATACAGAACAGGTGTTTTGTGTGACACCTTGCGGGAAGCCGCAGAGCACGATAGAATAGTAGACGCGGGGCGGTCTGTGGTTAAGCCCTCCCGTGGCAAGCTTACAATGCGTGGCGCATTAGCACCAAGACTGCAGCCGCCTGGCCGGGCGGCTGCAGTCGTTTACGTAGCTACCTGCTCACGGCGACCAGGACGATCGCTAGCAGGAGCAGCACAATGAGGTACTTCAAAAACTCCGAGAACCTCATTCGACCACCTCCCTTCGTGCGCACCCCGATCCAGGCCATGCCTGGGCTGTCGGGCCGGGGAGGGCAGACGCGCCCCGCATCCAACTTCTATTGTAGCAACTTTTGTTCTGTTTTACAATAGATAAAGAACATGTGTCCGCATATTAGGCGATACGAAAGGGTGGGACCCCTACGTATCGATGATACGTAGGGGTCCCACCCTTTCGTATCAGATGAGGTGGCGGCGGCGGGCGATGAAGAGGAGGACACCAGCAGTGATCATCATCGCGCCCGCGACCGTGTAGACGACCGTACCAGGACCGCCGGTATGCGGCAGCTCAACGCCAGGGTTGTTGGGAATCGTGATGGTGATGACGCCGTTTTCGTTTGGTCCCTCGACTTTGTAGCTGGTAGCCGTTCCCTCGACGTCGGACAGTGCGCGGACGGTTCCGTCGGCCGAAACGGTGATCTTCACACGATGGTCTAGCAGGTTGTAGCCGTCAGGGGCCTTGATCTCGGTCAGGTAGTAGTCTCCTGCCCCAAGGTCGGTGCCGATGGCAAACAGGCCGTCAGGACCAGAGACCAGCGTACCATCGTGACCCTCAAGCGTGAACTCCGCGCCAGCCAACGCCACGTCGTCGACGCCGACTTTCTTGCCCTGCAGCGTGACCTTGACGGTCGTGTTCTTCAGGCGGTTGGTGAACTCGGGCACAGAGGAGAGCTCAGTCTTGCCATCGCCGGACAGGCGGTAGTACGTGATGGTGGGTTCGCCAGCAACGGCAGAGCCGGAACCGCTTCCCTCCCACGTAACGCCATACAGCGTAAGCGTTCCGTTGTCATAGCCACAGTCAACGTTAATCGTGTAAAGGATTCCGTCAATAACGGGGTTGTTCCAGGTATCTCTGCTGATTTTTGCCACGTAATACGACTTCTTCTGGTTGTATCCATTCAAGTTGAGAGTCGCCGTGCCCGCAGATGAAAGCGTGGTGCTATTGGCGTAGTTGTACGCATTGGTTTCATCGTTCAGCAGGCGATATTCACCCGTTTCAGCACTAAAGCTAATCGCGATATTGATGGTGCCCACCGTCGATGTCGCGTTAATCGTTGGCGCAGCAGCGGCTTCGGGCACGTCAACCTTGGCGAGGTAGCGCTCGGTGGAATACTCGATATCCTCTCGCTCGCCCGCGACCTCGGTCAACAGGTACCAGCTGGTTGTTCCCGGCTTAGGCGAAAGTTCGTCAAACTGCACCAGGCCGTTGATTGCGTTGGTGGCACTCGTCCCCTCGTCAGCGCTCCCACCATTCTCGTTGCACAGCTGTGCCATAAACGAGAACTGCCCCGCCTCCAGCGAAAGCGCGTTGCCGTCCGCGTCCAAAAAGACCTTCTTTGCCTGCAGACGCGTCGAGCTCTCGGGCACGCGCTCATACGAATTGACGAACGCCGCACCCTGCTGGCCGGTCGTGTCGCTCGCCACGATGCGCTCCTGGCCTGTGATGGCGTGCGGCGCCTCGCCGTCAACAGAGACGGTTGACGTGCGCAGGTAACCGTCAAGGTCGGCGTTGCGCTCGGACACGCGATACTCGGCGCCCACCGGCACGTCCTTGATCGTCCACGTGTAACGATAACCACCGGTCACGGCCTCGCGCGAAACCCCCTCGTCGCTCAGCTTGAGCTCGTGGGTGTCCTGCGCATCGCTCGCGTTGTCTACGTGCACCGAGAAGCCCTGGTTGGCCAGTGCGTCAAACGCGACGCCCGTTGGGTCGGTAATGGTCTTGGTGACAACCAGGTCCTTTGTGGTCACGGGATAGCTGTTGGTGACGGTCACGGTCCGGCTGCGGTCGAGCGCACCTGAGACGGACGCGCCGTCCTCCGCCACGGTTCCGCCTTCGTAGGCCGTCGTAAACGTGGCATCCGCAGGCACGTTCTCGTGCAGCGTGTAGGTCCAGTTCTTGGGCAGTCCGTCGATTTCGATCTGCTGGTTGGAACTCAGGCTGAACTCTGCCTGATACACACCGTCTACCAGCGCAAACGTGAGCTGTCCCCTGCTCTCTTCCGCCCCGGTAGCCAGGTTCTTCTTCACAAACTGGTAGGTCGCGGCCTCCGTCGGAGCAGCACCCTCCTCGTTTACCAGCGAAACCACAAAGTCGTAGCTGGGCTTGGGGCTGGGCTCGTTGCCCGTGACCACCTTTTTGACAAAGAGGTCGCGTGTCGGGCTGTCCCGGTACACGTTGGTCACGTACACGTTCTTGCGATTGGCCTCGTCTCCCCTACTTACGTTGAAGATGCCCGCCAGCTCATCCGCGCTCGTGTAGGTAAAGCTGCGCGTGACCCACTCGTAGTTCACCCCGTTCCAGACGGAATACGGGCCAGTAAACTCGACGCGCAGGGGTGCCACGTCGTTCTTTGTGGTGGCGTTGACCTCGGTAACCTTGTGCTCGTTGCCCACAGACAGCGGCGGGGTTATCCACTCGTAGTAGACGTTGCCGTCCGTGTCGGTGCCGGTCGTGCGGTAGCCGGTTTGGTCCGTCACGCCACTGGAGTCCTTGATGAGCGAGGTGTCCGTCTCTGGCTTGAGCACCAGCGAGGTGATGAGCTCCTCGTGCGTCGTGCCGGAGGTGCTTTCGTTGATGTGCGTCCACAGCTTGACGGCGTAGCTTTCGTCGATGTCAGCGGCGGGCACGCCCACGAAGGTCTTGCGAATGACGCGCTGCTTGAAGGGCTCGTCGTCACCCGGGAAGCCGTACCACTCGTTGGTGACGCGCACCTTGCCGCGGGCAACGATCCAGCCACCACCCTTGTTCGCTGCCGTAAAGTCGCCCTTGGGCACCAGGAAGATGCCGCCAATCTGGTTGGTTGCCGTCACGCTCGGCGCATCGGGGAAGTTCCAGATGAGCTTGTTCCAGACGTCGCCGTCCGTGTACGGAGCGTCGCGCATGGCGTCGCCGGCCACGTAGGTGCCCGTCTGGTTGCCGTCGTCGTCGACCAGGACGACCTTGGTGTTCTGCGGCGGCGCTGCGTTGACGCCACCGATGTTGAAGACTATGGTCTGACCGGGACGCTTGTAGATGGTGAAGCCGTTTTGCTCGCCACTGATGGCCGTCGCGTCAAGGATGATGGTGGCGCCATCGGCATAGGCAGTGGTATCCACGGAGGTCGTGCTCGGCAGCGTGGCCATGTTCATGGTGGCCAGCTCCTCGGCTTGCTTGAGGGTGTTGGAGAGCATGATCTCCACGCGGTCGCCAATCTCGTGGTCGTTGCGGATGATGGTGTCGGTCACGTTGGTGGAGTTGACCTTGCCCTGGTCCTTCTCGGTCACGTAGTAGTTGGACTGCTTGTCCGCAGACGTCAGCTTCAGGCCGTCGTAGTTGATGTTTGCGATGATGTTGGGCACTACGGAAATGTTGTCCGCGCGGTGGCTGTATACCGTTCCGCCGTTTGCGTTAGCGTTGGTGATGTTGAGGGTCTTTGTCGCATAGTTTGAGTAAGAGGCGACGCGGTAGTCGATCTCGTTTGCCGTGATGCCGTAGTAGATGGAGGTGTCCATCAGCGTGCGGAGCTTGAAGTTGGCGTTGGATATCTCGGGCAGGGCGAGCTTCGCGTTGAGGGTATAGGTGTCGCCGTCCTGCTGATAGCTGGTGGGCTCGTGGTAGATGAAGCCGCAGAGCGTGCCGCCTTCGGCGACCTTGCGGACGACATCTACGTTCAGCAGGTTGTTATCCTGGCGGCCGACGCCCATGGGGCCGTCGTTGGTCTTATAGGCGAGCACGAGGTCGAAGTCGGTGTTGTGGTCCTGCACGCCGCTGTCGGGTACGCCCGTGATGGTGCAGCTTGCGCTGCCGTCGGCTGCAAAGTCGAGCTTGGCACCATAGATCCAGCTGCCGCCGTTTGAGGGCACGAGGTAGGCGTACACGTTCTTGTTCTTGAGCAGCATGCTGTTGGCGTCGTAGGCGCCGCTGAGCGAGACGTTCACGTTGACCGTGCTCGAGGCGTTGGTGATCGCAATGGTGGAGAGGCTGCTCAGCTCAAAGGAGAGCTCCGCGGCATCGGAGGTGATGAGGGCGTCGACTGCCTCGGGCTGGATGTCGTCGGCGCTGATGTCCGTGGCTTCGCGCGTGGTGTTGTAGTGCTCCATGACCTGAGAGTCAACGGGCAGGTGGGTGATAGCCACCGTTTCTGCGTTCTCTACGCCGAGCTGATCGGTCAGCTGGTCGCGCTTGAACTGGATGCTCAGGTCCACATGGCCGCCGTCCGTTGGTTCCCACTCCACGCCGGCGGACATGATGGCCACGTCGTAGAGCAGGGTGTTTTCGGGCGAGACGGGCGCGTTGCTTGTGGCCTGGAGGGCCTGCATGTAGGCGTCGTAGTTGTAGCCGCTGGTCGTGGGGGTGATCTGCGTGACCTGCAGGCGGGCGTCCTCGGGGAGCTGGCCGCTGTAGACGTCGGCTGCGACCTTGAGGCTGGCGTCTTGGTAGATGAGTGTCTGCAGGTTGGTGACAACGGTGGGCGTGGTCGGTGCAGTGGACTCTGGCTTTGGGGTTGTTTGGGGATCCGGAGAGGCCTCGGGCTCGGGCGCGGGCTCTTCGGGCGTGGTGGCCGGCGTTTGCGCAGGTGTGGTGGTTGCCAGCGCCAGGAGCGTGAGGTCTTGGGGGTCTGCGTCGGCGATAAGCTCGTCTTGCGCGGGCGTCAGGTTGCGGGCCTCGAGCGCGGGCTTGTCCAGGATGTCAATGGACTTGGCGTTGTTGTCCTTGTTGATGAGGAGCATATGCGGCGTGCCATGGTCGCGGGCAAGCTCGGAGGTGACGCGCAGGGTCAGCTGCTGCGCAGGCGTGACCTCGGCGTCGTTTGGATCTTGGAACGTCAGCCGCACGCACTGGAGGTCGGCGAGCTTCTCTTCGGTCTTGTGGGCAAGCTCTGCGGTGACCTTGTCCTGGACGGTTACGGGATCGACGTAGTCGATGCACAGGGTTGTGCCCGCAGGAAGGGCGCCTTGCGGCGCTTCAACCTGCACGCGCATGAAGAGTGTGTCGTCCTCGTAGAGGAGCTCGTCAGTGAGGGTCTGCGCGGGACGGAGATCTTCCGTGGCTTGGGGTTCATCCTCGACGGGCTGGGGCTCTGCCGGTGCCGACGCCTCAGGCTCTGGCGTCGGCTCAGGTTCTGAGACAGTCTCCACGACCTCTGCCTCGGGCTCTTCATCCTCCACCGTGATGGTGGTGTAGCAACCGGGACCGTGTACGTGCTCTTCTCGCCCGCAGATTAGGTTGTTTTCTTCGTCGTAGCAGTCGCTCGTGTGCATGTGCTCGCCGCCAGGGACGGGGCAGTCCAGAACAGTCTCTTCGTGCGTCATCGCAATGCCGTTTTGGCTGAGGGCGTTTGCGACGATAAGGCTCGTGAGCAGGGCAATTATGGTGAAAACGCCCAGCAGCAGGCGGTGGCGACGGTTGGAGAGCAGCAGCGCAGCAATGTGCTTGCGAACCGATTGCGGCTTGCTTGCGTATGCCATCGCACTGCTCCTCTCTCGTTGAGATGTTGATGTTTTTCTCAATGCGAGAGGCATTATGACAATAGCAGCGCAACAAAAGCGCACGCGTTTTGCGAACGGTTGACTCACAAGGGTGGGACCCCTTTGAGTCAGGCGATACGAAAGGGTGGGACCCCTACGTATCGGATAAAGGGGTCCCACCCTTGTGAGTCACGCAAATGCCCCTACAGTCTTCCTGGGGCGATGCGGTGCCGGCTTGCTGGCAATGCGTTCGTTGACGCTCTCGAGGGTTACCATGCGCCTGCCGTGATACTCCACGGAGCCCAGCCTCCCGTCGCTGAGAAGTTGGCTGACACGGGAAGGTGACACGCCCAGCAACTCGGCGGCTTCCTTCACGGTGACAAGCTCCGTGGCCCGGATATCCTCGTCGGCGATGCGGACGCACACTACCGACAGGGGCGGTTCGTGGAAGGTTGGCTCAGGCAACGCTTTTCCCTCGTCCAGGTACTCAGCGAGAAGCAGCGTGAGCAGGTCGGCTGCGGACGAGGCTGCCTCCTCGACGGTGTCTCCCGACGTAATTGCCTCGTCAAATCCAGCAAAGCTGACGTACCAGCAATCGTCCTCTTCGCTTCTCTCGAAGTCCGCCTCGTATGCGTAGACCATCTTGCTCCCCCTTACCCAGAGGTGGGACGGGAAGCGCTTCCCGTCCCTGGGTGTCACATCCAACCGGCTTGTTTCTGGACGCTCTTCCACGTCTTGGGTTTCATGTGCTCGCTCGGTTTCCCCGCTACAGTCACCCTGAGGCTTCCCTTCGCGAATCGCCGATGATCGCCAACCACCCTCGTGCAGACGAAGCCCTCCAGTTCAAGCCGCCGGATGACCTCACGGACTGTTGGCGGTTCCATGGCACCTCCTTCCGTCCGTAAATTAAGCATAACACAAATTTAGCCTTAAATTTAAAAAGACTTAATATCGTTTAGTCTTAAGAGAATAATGGCGAGAAAAGACCTGGTCCCAGTTCGCCATCGCAGCGCAACAAAAGCGCACGGCACGAAAGGGTGGGACCCTTATGTGTGGTACCACACATAAGGGTCCCACCCTTTCGTGCCGTTAATCCATGGCGAGAAAAGACCTGGTCACAATACGCCAACTTCCTTGTGAGTCAAACTAGTCGTGGACGACCCATCTTCCGGACTTGGTCGGTCCTTCGTGATGAATGCGTCCCGCTTTCTTCAATAGCTCAAGGTGATATCTGACTCCTTGTGGGGTCAACCCCACCCGCTCGGCAATAGAAATCGCTGTGCTTGTTGGTTCCTCGCGAAGAATCGTCAGGATCTGCTCTCTCGTCACGCCGCTAGGGCCCTGCATGGTTTCTTTACTGGTGATTTCTTTACTAGTCGCAATAGTTTCTTTACTAGTTTCTTTGCTAGCATCGCCCTGATCGGTGCCCTGCAAGGGCCAATCCAAGTGAAGATAGCGATTTCTCAGCTCATGGTTCGTCCCGCAGAGGAGGTTCTCAAAGAACCGCTCGAGAAACACTAAGCTCGGGGAAATGCCGCGTGTCACGTCCTCGTAATTAGCCCGCACAAGCGCATTGCGGAAGTACCACGAGTTCTCCTTGAAAGGCTTGTTGTCCACGGAGTACCCCATGGAACGTCTGCGCCGAAGTGGACGTTTTAGGGCCCGTTTTTGTCCACTTGGGCGCAAGGAGCTTGGGCGCAGGGCAGCGCGCCCGCACACCCCAGCAGCTAGATGAGCTCGCGACGACGCAGGATATAGAGCATCGCTCCGGCAGCCACCATCATCGTCCCAGCAAGCGTGTACACGACCGTTCCGCGCCCACCGCTCTCCGGCAGCTCATAACCGCCCGTGTTGGAGACCTTCAGCAGGTAGACAAGGGTGGTTTCGTCGTAGCTCACGCCCTTCTTGCTGCTGCTCAGCGTCGTCCCCTCGTCGTAGCTCACACCCTCGGAGGTAACGGTAATCTCAACGGCGGTCGCCTTCAGGTTGTACCCTGCCGGCGCCTTGGTCTCGACCAGGTGATAGACACCAATGGGCAACTCAAACACTCTCTGCGAGGTATACGTGGCCTCGTCCGTATAGACCAGCACGCCGTCGGCCCCAGAGACCAGTCCAGACATCATGGGCTGGTCAGCCTGCTCGCCGTCAACAACCTCATAGAGGTCAAACACAGCGCCTTCCAGAACCACGGTATCGGGGTTCGCAATGTCCACCTTGATGAACTCAACCTTGGCCATCTTGCTGTTAGGAATGGTCATGGTGTACGCTACATGGCCGTCCTTTTCCGCCCTCGTGATCCACGAGGAATCGCCACCGCTGTTGATGGTTACCGTGCCGTCGTTGCCGATGGTGAAGCAAATGTCATCGCTCAGCGGGCCATACTCTTCGGCGGGCTGCGTCTCATCCAAATAGTACGTTCCGGCGTTGAGCTCCTTCATATTGACGAGAGGAACAACACCTTCGTTATCCGTCACAAGGTCCGCGAAGCCGGTCATGGGCTCATAGTCCTTGCGCGGGTTGCCCTGCGCGTCTGTGACCTGCCGATACAAGGCAAAGTGCACGTCAGCAAGTGCACCCGTATTCGGGTCAACCTTCTTGACCTCAAGCTCGGTCGTACGGTTTCTGATGGTGATGGTCGCCATGTTGTTTTCGGTGGCCTGCACAAGCGTGTAGAGGTTCGCGTCAACGTCCGAAACCGAAACCTTCCCATCGTCACCAACGACAATCTTCATCGGCGCGTCCAGCACCACGTAGCCCTTCGGCGTGGACGTCTCGGTCAGGTAATAGGTTCCCGGCGAGACGTACGCAATGGTAATCAGGCCGTCTGAGCTGCGCGACGTGTACTTATCGAGCGCCACGTCGACACCCTTCCCATCCTTGAGGGTAAACGCTGCGCCTGCCAAAGGCGTCTCATAGTCCCACTTGGTCTTGTACAGCTTGATGCCTGGGCGAGAGTTGGTCACGGTGTCCGTCCGGACGTTCTCGTTATGGGTGGTTTGCTCTCCCCGCTCGTAAGTGACGCTGTATTGATAGCCGTCCTGATGTCTGCCCCCATATGGCTTGCCACCCACGGTTAGCGTGCCGCCATCAGAAATGGGCGTAACCGTAGCACCCTCTCCAAGGGTCACCACTCCATCATCATCAACCGTGTAGCTGCCAGTCAGCGTCACCTCGTAGGCTAGGTACTTATCAAACTGGACGTTCTGCAGGTTGCCGAAGAAGTAGTAGACGGAGGGGTTCGTGTTGCCCGAAGGCTCGGCGTCCAGCTGGCGAACGCTGCTTTCCACGAGGGTCTCAACCTCGGGATTTCCGCTCTTAACATACACCGCAAAGAAGATGGGGTCGTGGTCCTCCATGAAGTCCTTGTCGGTCCAGACCTTCTCGACGGTCAGACCCCAACCCTTCTGGTTGCGAACCTCAATCTCTGGGGTCTCGCCCGCCTTGATGGTGTTGCTGTAGGGGTCGTACTGCATTACCCGCGGATCGGTATCCATGCGCGTGTACCCATCGGACAGGCGCAGCGTGTAGCCCTTGGGAATCTCGTAGTCGCGCTCCTCCACCATATACTTTGTGTCTACGATGAGGTCGCGCACCTCGACGGTGTGGTCTGCCGGGATCTTGGAGATGGAGCCGTTCTGCGAGGTCTTGAAGACGATGGACTCCTTCTCGGCGTTGGTCAGCGTATCAAGATGGGCTTTCAACGTGGCGTAGTCCGTGATGCCTAGCGAGACAAACTTGCCCTGCGTGGCATCCCACTTGCAGTAGTATCCGTCCCCGTCCTTCACGTAGTACGAATAGAGGTTTGCCAGCGGGAGGTCTTCGTCATCGGCGCTCTCGTTGCCCAGGTACAGACGGAACGAGAAGGTCGTGTCGTTTTCGGGATAATGCAGCGGGGTTACGCCATCCGAGTCATACAGCCGCTTGGTAATGTTGAGCTCGCGCATGGCGCCTTCCGCCACGTGATTGACATAGTCAACCTGCGAACGATTCTCGAGCGTATCGGCGGCGGTCTTGTAGTCATGGCGGGCGGTGTTGCCAACCATGTTCTGCGTCGTGATGTCATTTGTGGTGTCGTTGACGGTCGTGCCGTTTGCCGTGACCTCTTCGTATATGCTTGGGTTCACGCCGCATTCCACGACGTAGTAGTCAACAACGTCCTCGGGCAGCGCGACCTGCGCGGTCTGCCCAGGCTTCAGGAAGAAGACGTTTTGGTACGACTCGGTGCCACCAGCCGGCGTGAAGCTATCGGCAAACCTGACGTTTGCGGTGCTTCCCTTGTAGGTAACGTTGTAGTTGTCCTCGTCGTCCTTCTCGCTCAGTAAGTGATAATCGCTGTCGCTCTTGCTCATGTAGTAAATCTGGTACGGGAACTCGATGAGGTCGTTGGCCGGATCAACGCCCTCCCCCGCGAGCTTCTTGCTGAGCAGGAAGGTTCCCGGCTTGACGGCAGCCAGGTTAAAGCGCATGTGCAGGTTGGACGCGCCGGCTCCACGCTCCATGTAGAACATGCGCATGGTGTGGGTGGAGTAGTCCTTAAAGACGTATTTGCCATCGGCGTTCTTCTCGAAGATTTCGTCAAGCTTCTCGGCAATTTCAGTCTCCGAAAGGCCACGCGCTGCGTAGTTGCTCTTGAAGGTGTCATACAGCGTTGAGTTGCCGTTGGAGCTGGTAATCACACCTGTGCGGAAGTTGACGGTTCCCACCTGTGCTTGGTGGACGCCTCCGAGGTCAATGACCAGCTCGCCATCAACGTAGAGCCAGAAGTCGTCGTCGCCCGAGAACTCAAAGATGATGTCATGGCCCCAGTCGTCCAGACCGCTTGCCGTCTGCGTGAACGAGGCGCTCATCTCCATGCCAAAGAAGTAGTCGACGCCGTTGCCGGTGGAGTCATTATGCGCGACGTTGTTGTCACCAATGAGATAGAGTTTCTCGCCCTTGCGAGGATTGGAGTCGGGCAGCTCGGTCGCCGTCACGCTGGTCTGGTTTGTGATGATGTTGCCATTCGCATCAATTGCGAAGCCCTTTTCGGCGGAGATGTCGTTGTACGGCATGAACTGGCCATGCTCGCGCGTGACCTTGTGCTCGCTGTTTCCCGTGATGGCACCAATCTGGTCATAGACCGTGAAGGTGCCGTCCTCGTTGAAGTGCGCGAAGTTCTCGGTGGAGTTGTACTCAAAGTAGCCGCTCTCGTTGTAGATGCTTTGGATGAACAGGTGGTTCGCCGACTGCATCTCGTCTGCATCAAAGAGCTCCGAGAGCGCCTTCTGGTTTGAAAGAACGGTCGGATACCCCTCTTCGCTTAGGTTCGTGCTCAGCAATCCCTTGCCGCCATCAGCGGTACCCATGACCTCGGTCTGATGCGGGTTGCGGTCTTTGTCCTTATCGCTGTTGAAGTCGATCATCTTCATCTCGATGCCATAGGCGTTGCTGTCGACTGTGGCAACGGTGGTGGTTTGCGGCGCGTCAGGATCCTCGCTCGTGGGAACCATGATGGCAAAGTAGAAGTCATCAGCGTCGGCAAGCGCGCAGGGGACAACATGGCCATCCTCGACCTTGAGTCCGGAGTAGGAGTAATTGTTCTCATCCCAGGCGATAATGGTGGTGTAGCTCTCGCCGTAACGGCGTCCGTTGAGGTTGATGCCGATGGTAGCGTCAGACAGCACCTGATCGCTGTGGACCTGCGGGGCGATGTAGTCCCCATACTGGACGTTCTGCAGCTCATAGAAGTAGTTGAGCGAGCCGTCGGGCTCGCGATACTCCGTGAACTCCCACAGGGCATCGTTGACCTTGGTGCCAAACCACTCAATGTTGTCGCCGGCGTCGTAGCACGGGATGAGCGACCCATCGCTGTCCACGGCAAAGAACTCGTAGCGCTTCTTGGTGTCGTTCCACACGCGGGTGTAGATGATGACCTGCGCACCGTCAGGAACCTTCTCTGTGTCGGAGACGCTGACCTTCTGCGCGGTGTAAAGCGTAAAGTCACTGTTGTCGAGGACGCTGTCATCCGCGAGGTTCAGCCACGTGGTAACCTCGCTGCTTTTCTTGGCGTTGAACCCCGAGCTCGTGTAGTTCAGGGCGTAGTCGTTGACGGTAAAGTGCCACTTTCCGCTATTGCTTCCCGTACCTGGGACGGCTCGGACAAGAGACTTCTCGGGGTCGGGAGTGTCGCTCAGGCTTACGCTCGTGCCATCGACGACGAGGTACTTGTTGCCCGACTTGAGGTAGTACTTGTCTTCCTCAACAGACTCGAGGGTCCACTTGCTGATGTCGCTGTCCTCGGTTACGAGAAGGACGCCATCGTTGGTGAGCACGTTGGGCTTCATGGACAGATCTTCGGCCGCGAGGTGCGATGCGTCCGTCGCTTCTAATCCAAGGGCTGCGGAAGTCGTCGTATCGTTGTGGTAGGCGATGCCGTAGGCCTTACCGTCAAGCCCGTATGGGTCCTTCTTCATCTTGCAGGAGTCCGCAATGGTGAGGGTGACGCAAGCGTTGCCTGGATTGTTGTTATCGGTATAGAAACGGATTCCTACACCGCCGTTGGAGTATTGCAGCCATTTGTTTTGGCCTTGAATCTTGAGGAAGAACTTGCTGTCGGAGCTCTTGCTGATCTCGAATACGGTTGCAGAACTCTGGCTAGTTGTAAGACCAGCAAGGTTGCCAGAGGTGTTCGTAATGTAGTGGGGAACCTCTTCTCCTTGGCTGTTCTCTGCAAGAGTGTAGATTAGGTACGTGCCGTTGCCCGTCGACTCAAAATACCACGTGTCAGCCGCGGTAACGTCATTGGTGCTGAGCTCGAAGCAGCTTTTGCTGTTGAGGCTCTTCTTGAAGTAGTAGTTGTTTGAGGTGCCCCTGGTCACCGAGAGGTAATAGGCCTCGCCTTCCTCTATGTCGCTTGGGTCTGTCACCGTCTCGACCTCAATCGTGGCGGGCTCGTGGTCCTCCTCTACAATCGCGTACACCGAGAAGCTCTCGGCCGCAAAGCTCACGGCGTCGCCGTCCACGGTTGCGTCCCAGACCACGTCCGGCACGTCCGCGTCGTCGGCAAAGTGCACGACCTGCGTGGTGGTGGACTCGTCGTCGGACTTGTCGGCCAGCTCGATCCGTACGTCAACCGGCGCGGCAATCTCGACCTTGTTCCCGTTCTTGTCAACGATCTTGATGTCAAAGAGGCGCGCGTACGTGGTGCTGCCAAACTCCCAGCCAAGCGCGCTCTCGACCTGCGCAACGTAGGTCTCGTACGGGGTCGGCGCGGCGTCGGTGCCCTCCTGCGGCGGCAGGATCTCTTCCACCGCCAGCGTGGCGCCCGCGGGCACGCCCGCGTCAGAGCCGCACGTCACCGTGATGTGGTAGTTGTTGCCATCGCTGGCCAGCACGTCCTTCTCGATCTTCATCTCGATCACGCCAAAGATCGAGAAGCTCTCCGTGGTGAAGGTGGCATCCACGCCGGTCTCTGCCTCGGCGTCGGCCGGGGCGATGGCGGCGTCCACCACCTCGACCTTGCGGCTGTTGGTGAGGTGCACGACGGAGGTGGTCTCCGTGGCCTGCACGCCGGTCGTGAGCACGATGTTGACCTCGACGGGGGCCAGCGGCTCGAGCGTGGCGCCGTCCTTCATGATCGAGATGTCAAAGAAGCGGGCGGACGTGACGGTGGCGTCCTCATACTGGGAGGTCGCGGCGTCCTTGGCCCGGTTGAACACCTGCGAGAAGTTGCTGTCGTTTTCCGTGACCTCTCGCACCACGAGCTCGGCGCCGTCGGGGATACCGGCGTCCTCGGTGTAGGTGACGGAGATCTCGTACGTGCGGCCGTCGGAGGCGGTCATCGTCTGCTGCAGCTTCTTGACGGCCATGATGTAGACGGAGAAGGAGTTTGCCTCGAAGGCGACCTCGTCGGCGGGCGCGGCAGTCTCGGTCTCCTTGACCACGGTGGCGTTGCCCTGGTCGTCCACGTGCAGGACGATGGGCTGGCCCTGGCTCGTGGCGGCCGTGTTGGTCATGGTCACCTTGATGGGAATGAGGGGCTGGACCTCGGTTCCGTTGGGGTCGAGGAACACGATGTCCACGGCCGCGACGTCGTCAAAGATGCCGGGCATCGTGGAGTTGACGGTGTCGACGGCCTCCTGAACGTCCACGGGCTTGACCTGCATGGTCGTACCTGCGGGCAGGGCCCCCTGCGGGGCCTTGACCACCACGTGAACGTTGCCCGCCGTGCCTTCGAAGGACTGCTCGGGGAAGGCGACGGCTGCGGGCTGAGTTTCGGGCTCGGATGCGGATTCGGCTTCGCCCTCGTCCTCGCCGAGGGTGATCTCGATCAGGCCGGAGCTGGCGGTCTGGTCGTCCGTGTCCGTGTCGTCGGAGGCAGCGGTGATGTCGGAGCTCGCGTCCGCAGCCGTGTCGACCTCGACGATGGCGTAGGGGCTGAGCTGCTCGTTTGTCCAGAACATGAGCGTGTCCTCGTTGCCCGCGGAGGTGTCCGCGTCGTCCCAGTTGACGAGGCTCACGTTGGGCACAATGGCCGGCTCGGTGGTGCCGCGGTCGGCGTCGGGGAGCTGCACGATGACGAGCTCGTCGGACTCGCGGATGAGGGCGGTGCTGAGCTTGACCTCCACCGTGCCAGAGGGCTCGACCTCATTGCCGTCGGCGTCGGTGAGGGCGAGGGTGGCGAAGTCCGTGCGCTTGATGGCCGTGTCGGCGCCCAGCTCGCGGGCGATAAGGGCCTCTATCTGGGGCGTTGTTGCCTTGACGTCAGCCGCGGAGACCTCCGTGACCTTGAGCGCGGCGTTTGCGGGAAGCGTGCCCGCGGGCGCCACGACGGATGCGCGCAGGTAGACGTACTCGTTGTCGTTCTCGTCCTTGCGTCGGAGCTCCTGGGTGATGGTCTGCTCGCGGCTGGGAGCCTCTGCGGCGGCGGTGAGCTCGGCCGCGTCCTCGTCGTCGACCGGCACCGTGATGGTGGTGAAGCAGGACGGGCCGTGCACATGCTCCTCCGTGACCTCCTCCTGGCCGCAGGTAAGGGTCTGGGAGACCTCGTAGCACTCGTCGGTATGGGTGTGACCAGGGGTTTCTTCCTGACCGCAGGTGAGGTTGCCCTCCTCGTCGTAGCACTCGTCGGTGTGGGTGTGGCCGGGGGTCTCTTCCTGGCCGCAGACGAGCGTGCGCTCCTCCGTGTAGCAGGAGGCGTCGTGGATGTGCAGCGCGCGCTCGGGCAGCGGGCAGACCAGGTTGCCCTCGGCGTCGTAGCAGTCGGCGTTGTGGGTGTGGGCGCCGTTGCCCGTGTACTGGCAGTCGAGGACCGTGATTTCGTGGACCTTTGCCTCGCCCCGCTGGCGCAGCGCCAGCGCGACGCCGCCAGCGACGATGGCCGCGACGGCAGCCAGGACCGCAAGAAAGCGCACGTACCTGTCGTGGGAGCGCAGCAGTTCTGCCGCGTGGGTCTTGGTGTTGTCGGCCATGCTGCCCTCCTTTCAGCTAGCTGTGCGTGCAGATAAATCCTCTGAGTGTATTGTCGCACGCAAAGTGCAACAAAAGAGCATCACGAGGAGGAAGGTACCGTTTATCGGCTTGTGGAGACGCTTTGGACTTCCTTTGGGGCTGAGGGTGTCCCAACCGTCCCCTGTGCGTGCCACTTGGGACACGATTGGGCTTGCGGGTGTCCCAACCGTCCCGGGTGCGCGCTACTTGGGACGTGTTCGGGCCCACACGTGTCCCAACCGTCCCCTATGCGTGCCACTTGGGACACGTTCGGGCTTGCGGGCGTCCCATCCGTCCCGGGCGTGCGCCACTTGGGACAGGTTTGGGCTTGAATGTGTCCCGTCCGTCCCCGTCCGTGCCACTTGGGACACGTTATCGCTAGGGGTCCCACCCCTTTGAGTCAGGAGCAGGTTCGGACAACAGCTTTACAGCTATAAGCACGCAAAAACATTTACAATTTGTACCTGTTTCCATTAGAATCTATCTGTATGAAGTTCAGGGAATACATAGAGACGAACCAAGTGTTCACGGTCGAGGATATCTACTCGGTGACGTCGACCGCGACTGCCCGGACGCTGTTGCACCGCGCACTGAAGTCAGGTGACATCGAGAGGGCCAGACGCGGGGTCTATATCTCCAAGGTCGGCAAATACCGCGGCGAAGTCCCCGACCCATTCCACGTTGTGACGGTCGCCGACCCAGCCGCAGTCATCTCCTGGCACTCTGCACTTGTGGCGCACGGCGTTGCGCACAATGTTAGCTTCGTCTGCTCATTCAGGTCCTCGACCGTGCGTTCGCCTTTCGAGTACGGTGGCGTTCGCTACGTTCCCTTCGTCACAAGTGATCAGCCTCTTACTCAGGTCGTTCGTGCCAAGGCATACGGGAAGGCAACGGTGACGACACGCGAGCAAACCATCACTGACTGCTTGACGCATCCAGGCCGAGCTGGTGGCATCGAGGAAGCGGTCCGCTCGTGCTCGGCATTCCCGTATGTTGATGTCGACGCCCTTCTTGGCATTCTTGAGGGCTTGCCCGTTGCCGTCGTAGCTCGTGTCGGATGGCTTTTAGAGACAAAGAAAGATTCCTGGGGTGTGGAGGACGGCGTGCTCGACGTCCTCGAATCACGGCTCGGACGTGGTCCATCCAGGCTTGACCCACACGCGAAAAAGAGCCACGGTTGGAATGCCAGGTGGAAACTATATCTGCCAGAAGAGGAGAGCGAGGTGGCTTCGTGGATATCGTAAGCGTCTCTGAGTTCGAGCCACGAACCGTTGACAAGGTTGATCGACTGCTTGCGCTGCTAGAGGAGATGGAGAGGCATCCAGCGCTGAAGGGCAAGTTGGCACTTCACGGTGGTACGGCAATCAACCGTATGACGTGACGAATCTGGCTCGTGTATGTGACAGTCTCTCTGCTGATGATCGTAAAGATGCGCATAAGATGCTGTTATATTATGCATCGCTTTCGGCGTGCTTCCCTAACCCGTTCAGAGGCAGGACACGGCGATTCTCTGATAGGGCGGATGAGCTTAAAGATCAGCTCTATCCCATGTTGCGCTCCTCAACAGAAAAGCCGACTCTCGAGGCGCTTATGGAAGCCGCCGAGCGGTTTATTGCCGAATGGATCGAACCGTGGACCGACGACGAGCGTGAATACCTTGAACGCTTCTCGAATGCTGACTACCGTCCGGAGCTTCTCTTTTCCAAAGAGACAATGGCGCACGCTGCGGCAGTGAATCCCGAAGCGCTCTGGAAGCTTGAGAACCTCTGCAAGATGTAGTTGCCTGACTCAAAGGGGTGGGACCCTTGTGAGTCATCTTGACTCACAAGGGTCCCACCCCTTTGTGCGGTGCGGCCCCGGAGGAGGATCCTTCGGGGCCGCACGCTTCGTACTGGTGAGCTAGGAGCCGCTTATGCGGTGGCCTCCTGCTCCGGGTTCTGGTTCTGGTCGTCCTTGTCCTCGGGCTCGACCTCCTTGTTGCGGGAGAGGAACGCGAGCACGGCCTGAACGCCCAGGTAGACGAGCATGAGGAGCGTCCAGCGGTCGGTCCAGACCATCTTGCCGGCCAGGTCCTCGGTGAGGATGAAGGTCACCACGGAGGCGATGGCGGGCAGCAGCGACAGAATCTTGAGCGTACGGCGACGCTTGATCTCGGTCGGCTCCTGCTCTTCCTCGGCCTTGGCGTCGGCCTCGGCGGTCTCGGGAGCCCTGGTCTGATCGTTGTTCTCGTCCTCGTTGTCGCTGTCCTTGCGGTTCTTGCCAAAGACGCCGAAGAGCTTGATACCCGAGATGACCACGGTGACGATGGCTGCGATCAGGTTGAGCAGCGCCCAGGTGTTGTCCAGCTTGGCCAGCGGCGTCGGATCGGGCTCGATGACCGTGGGCTCGGGGTCGCCCTGGGTGCGCGGCGTCGGGTCGGGCGTGATCACCGTCGTCGGCGTGGGCGTCGGAGCCGGGGTCGGCGTGGCGGCCGGAGTCGGCGTCGGAGCCGGTGTGGGGGCCGGAGTCGGGGTTGGGGTTGGGGTCGAAGTGGGTGTGGGTGTCGGTGTGGGTGTCGGCGTGGGAGTCGGCGTCGGAGTCGGAGTGGGCGTCGGTGCCTGCGTCACCGTCAGCGTACCGAGCTCTTCCTTGGTGACGCTGTAGTTGCGCTCCTGAGCTGTGCCATCCCACGTAATGCGATAGGTGTTGATGGAGCTGCCGACCTCGGTCTGCGTGCCCGTGGTGGTGAAGGTCGCGGTCTCGCCTGCAACCAGGCCCTCGAGCGTGCCCTCGGCCGTCAGTGGCTCGCCATCGTAGACCTTGTTGGCATCAGGCGTGGTAACCGTCAGCGGCGCCGGCGTGATGTGGAAGTTCTTGACGACCGTGCCGGTGTAGTTGCCAGTACCGGTGATGGTGATGGTGACGCCGTCGGGGGTGACATTGACAACGTCGCCGCTGTAGGTGAGTTCAGCCTCGGCGGGTCCGCCAGTCTCGGTGTCGGTCACCGTGACAATCTGGAAGTGCGACGAACCGTTGTAGACGACATCGACCGGATCGCTCACGTTGATGCGGCTGGTGTCGCTGATGTCGATTGCTGTGACGGTCAGGATGCCGACGGACTGCTTGATCGCGTAGTTGTTCTCCTTTGCGGTGCCGTCCCAAGTAAGGGTGTAGGTGTTATCGGAGCTACCGACCTCGGTCTGGGAGCCCGTTGCCGTAACGGTAGCGGTCTCGCCGTTGACCAGGCCATCAACCGTTCCAGGTGCCATCAGCGGAGTGCCGTCGTACGTCTTGGAGGCACCCTGCGTGGTCACTTCCAGAGTGGCCTTCTCGATCTTGTACGTGAGGTTGAATTCGCCGCTGTAGTTGCCCTTGCCCCTGACGGTGACCGTGACGGTGCCGGCGTTGGTGACGTCGTTGGAGTAGGACAGCGTGAAGTCAGTGCCCTCGACCAGCTTCTTGCCGGTGGTCTTGTCCTTGATGGTGACGGGCTGCTTCTGCTCCTTGCCGCTGTAGGTCGTGTTCTCGGGACCGTCGATGGCGAGGTCGGCAGACGGAGTCTTCGGATCGTCCGGGTCCTCGATGGGCTTCTGGGTGATGGTCAGGGTGCCGGGCACGTAGGTGATGTTGTAGGCTCCCGTGACGTTATTGCCATGGCTGTCCACGATTATGGCATTGCTCGCCACGTTCGCGCGCTCGCCGATCAGGGTCTGGCTACCATCGACCTTCACGCTGGCGATACTGTTGTCTGGAGCCAGCTCGCCGGTCATCGACCATCCGCCGTTCATCAGGGGCTTGCCGTCGTAGGTCTTGGAGTCGCTCGCTGCCGTAATCGTGATGTAGGTCTTCTTGGTCTGGACCGTGCTTTCGGCCTCTATCTTCAGTTCGCCCAGCGTCACCTTGACCGTGTTCGTGACGTGACCGATTATTTTGACGTTTTCAGCTGTTACTGTGTAATCCACCTTGAATTCGAACTCCTCGCCCGGCTGCAGCTTTTCGGGGAGGACGTCCTTGATCATCATGTCATCGGCCTCTTCGACCGTCAGGCTCTTCTCCTCGTCGTAGATGTTCTTGACCCAGACATTCCACGTGATCGTTTCGCCTTGCCGGTATCCCTCCGTCCTGCCTGCCACGGTCTTCTTGACAACCATCTCGGCCGGCACGTTTTCAGCTGTCACCGTAAGGGTGCCGACGGTCTTCGCGGCCAGGGTGTAGTTGGTAGTGACGTCGGTCTCTCCTGCCATGACCTTGAAGTCGTCGGCGTAGGAGCCGTTGTTGTAGGTGCCCACCAGCGTGCCCTTGGACGGGGTGTAGGTGATCGTCGCGGTCTGGCCAGAGACCACGTTGTTGAAGGTGGCCTCGGTGTTGCCCTCCTGTACGGAGGCGTTGTACTCCACGGTCTTGTCTTCAACGGAGACAGTGACCTCGCGCGGGGTGATCTCGAGCTTACCATCCGTAGTGTTGACCTTGAACTGGGCGGTCACGTCGTTGCCGGCGGCGTCCTTGACCACGGCGGTGCCGGTGATGGCGTTGGGCAGGTTGCACACGTTGGTGCTGGACGGGTCGGAGGTGGTGAGGCCCTCGACGGTGTACTTGTTGCCTTTGACCGTGAACTCCAGGGTCACGAAGCCGGTGGCGCTCTTCTCGGTGCCGTCGTAGGTGTTGCCGGTGCTGGAGTTGGCGACGACTTCGATCTTGTAGGGGTCCTTGCGGTCGGTGATGGTGAGCTTGCCAGGCGTCTTGCTGGTCAGGTCGTAATTGCGCGTGACGTCATTGCCCTTGGCGTCGACGACCTTGAAGTCATCGGCGTAGGAGCCGTTGTCGTAGGTGTCGGGCAAGGTGCCCTTGGACGGGGTGTAGGAGATCGTCGCGGTCTGGCCGGCGACCACGTTGTTGAAGGTGGCCTCGGTGTTGCCGCTCTGCTCGGCGCCGTTGTACTCGACGGTCTTGTCCTCGACCTTGACGGTCACTGGGCGGCCGGTGATCGTGAGCTTGCCGGTGACCTGGATGGTGTAGTTGCCGGTGGAGTCGGTGGTGCCGTCGGCCTTCTTGACGGACCAGGTGTAGTCGTTCACCGTCGTGTACTCGCCCACATCTGTACCAGTGATCGTGGCGCCCTCGAGCGTGAGCTCCTCGCCCGCGACTATGCCTTTAGCGTCCGCCTCAGTGATGGTCAAGGTATACAGGTGGCTATTATAGGGTGCGGTGTAGCTGAAGTTGGCCTTGATCTGACGCGGGTCGATGGTGATGTAACCCTCTTCATACGTAATCTTGTAGTTGTTCGATGCGTTGCCAATTGCTGCGTTATTCGGTGTAATCGGGTAATCGTCTGGATTCCCGTTTACATCCTGGCCTTGGCCATCCAGGGTGATGCTCGTGATGGCATCGCCGGGCACCAGACCAACGGCGGTTACCTTCTTCGCAATATCGGAAGGATCTTCGTAGGCCGTATCGCCTTCGCCCTGGATCTGCCCGTTATAGACGTACTGCTGGTTATTGGCAGTGATGGTCACGGGCCTCGGGATGATCGTGAGCGTGCCGGGCTCTCCGTAGGTGATCTTGGAGAACTGGGCGGTGACATCCTCGCCGGCGGCGTTGAAGATCATGAACGAGGTGACGGCGTTGGTCACCTTCTCGCCCTTGCCCGGGGTGACGTTGGTCACGGTGCCGTCGGCGGCGGCGGTCCAGGTGAAGCCCTCGGGCACGCCGGTGACGGTGAAGTCGTCGTGGGCGCCCTTGCTGAGCGGCGTGCCGTCGTAGACCTTGGTGGCGGATGCCGGGGTCACGGTGATCTCGGCTGTGCTCTCCTCAATCGTCAGGTCGCCCTCGGTCTTGGCGATAGTGTAGTTGGAGGCGGCGGTGCCCTCCTTCAGCGTGTAGCTGAAGGCGTTCTTGACCGTGCCGGCCTCGGTAATCGTGCCGGTGAACTCGTAGGTCGCGCCGTCCTCGCCGACCCAGCCGGTCTCGGCCACGAGGCCGTTGGCGTTCTTGCCCTCGACCTCGGCGTTGGTGAGCGCGGAGCCGTTGTACTCGCGGGTCTTGGATCCGCTGGCCAGGGTGACGGTCGCCGGAGTGATCTCGAGCTCGCCGTTAACGATGGTCACGAGGTAGTTTTCGACCAAGTTAGGCTTCTCGGTGCTGACTTCGACGCCGTCGACGGTAGCGATCACATTGGGCTGGGTGCCCACGTTGGTGATGGTGGAGTCTTTGGTCATGTCGACGTTGAACGTGTGGTCGTCGTCAACTTCGAGCCCCTCAACCTTGAAGCTGCCCTCAGTCAGCGGCTTGCCGTCGTAGGGCTTGCTCGCGTCCCCGGCCGTGATGGTTACAGCCTTCGCGGCGATGAAGAGGTCGGCATTGACGTATTTGACGACGTAGTTGTCGGTGATCGTCTTGGTGGTCGTGTGGTTGAAGGTGACCTGGGCCGCACTCGGGACAATCTCACCGGGGTATCTGTCGATGTTCTCCCTCCCGCCGGCCAGCGTGATGCTGGAAAGTTTGTCGCCGCCCTCCAGGCCCTTGACCGTCACGTAGGTGTCGAAGTCGCTGGTGTAGGTGCCCGCAGGCCCCTGCGTCTCTCCGTTGTAGACGTAGTACTGTTCATTGGCGGTAATGGTGAGCTCGGCCTTGGTGATTTCGTAGCTTGTCTTCATCTCGCCGGAGTAGCTGCCGATGCCGGTGATGGTCACAGACTTGACGCCGACATCTGTGATGTCCTCGGGATAGCTGATGGTGAAGTCAGTGCCCTCGACCAGCTCATTGCTGGTGGTCTTGTCCGTAATGGTGACGGACGACTCCTGGGGCATGCCGTTGTAGGTCTTGTTCTCAGGACCAGTTACTTCAAAGCGAGGATCACCGCCGGGGGTCGTTGGGAGCTCGCTCTGGGCGACGATAAGGGTGTCGGTGGCGCTCGTGTCGATGTTGGAGAACTGGTCGGTGACGTCCTCGCCGTCCTTGAAGCTCTTAAACGAGGTGACGGCGTTGACGGCCTTCTCACCGGCGCCCGGGGTCGCCTCATCCGTTACGGAAGGCTCGCCCTCGTCGGTGGTGTCATCAGCCGCTGGCTCGGGGTTTGTCACCGGAGCAGACTCCAGATCTTGCGTCTGCGCCGGTTCTGGCTCTGGCTCCGGTTCCGGTTCTGGCGCTGGAGTCGACACCTCCTCGGCAGGCGCAGGGGTCTCCGTCTGCTCGACTATCGGCGTACTCTCGGGCGAGACCTCTTCCCCCGCATACGCGATGGACTGCACAGGCAGCATCTCGAGCACGAGACAGAACGTGAGGAAAGCCGACAAAACCCTGTTTGTGGCTTCGCGATCGTGTCGGGAATGTTGGTGTAAGCCCGGGACTGGCCCCTAGGTAGGGAAAACGGCCATTGCCTAGAATCTGAATCACCACAAGACAGGTTCTAGTGAAAGGCAATGACCGCAATGAGCAGCATA